>WLWD01003473.1_pt1 | contig 30178 bp, 20 predicted proteins | sample 6712731 | NCBI WGS metagenome assembly WLWD01 (sample SAMN12718690, study PRJNA576275) | sponge metagenome | isolation source: marine sponge | host: Mycale hentscheli | place: New Zealand: South Island, Marlborough, Capsize Point | collected 2014-11-01
CGCGTCCCATACCAGCAAACGACCTGATTTCCAAGGTGCCAGGGTCACACCATCTGGTCTCCTGCCATCTGACCTGACCAGGCGGCTCCAGTCGAGACGGGATCTTGGCTGATGACAGAGCCCGCTTCACGATGTCATTCAGTGCGGTTGACGTTGATGTCTTCCTTCACTTTAACTATTACTGAGCAGTGCTGGCATTGGTGTGGTCCACATATTGAGGTCCCTAGACGAAGTCCCACTGTCACCCGCACTGTCTATCATTCATACATCTCATTCCAAGAGATCAGTATTATAACTTAATAAATCTCTCACCTGCACGTATGTTAGTGTTTCCAATAAAGTGGAGGAATCTAGGAGTTGAACTATTCTAAACCTATATGGTCCCTTCACTGGTCGCAGTGTAGGGTATGTTATTATTACTAGAATTTCGCTGGGGCTGCACTTCAGTGCTCTTCTTTACACTTGATAAAGTTATAGCAACCGCCATAGCGTAATCAAAGTCTCAGTATAGTAGAAATCAAATTAATGACATGAAACCAAATTGATGATTGTGAGTTCAAAAAGAAGTGTACAAATGAAGTGGGATATGATAGAATACATGACAACAGGTGTAAATTAACAAGTTAAGCTGGAATGTTCATGGCGTCTTTTCCAGTCATCTTGAGGGGGGGGGGAGGGGGAGTTCATCTTTGGTCTGGAAGATCCGTTAGCAAGAGTGGCTTTTTATGGGCACATGTACATCTATATAGTTGAGCAGCAGTCTTCCTCCTCTGCTCTTCCTTCTCCAGCCCTCTCTTTGCCTCGTTCTCCAGCCCTGCTGTTCACTTTTCCCTCTAGCTACTCCTGTCCTGTGCGGTCATATACCACATCTACTCTCTCGCGTCCTGTCCCTCCATCATCTTGGACCATGAGCTTGCCTTTGCACCAGCACACACACACACACACACACACACAGAATAAAAAGTATGTATATATACTTTTGGTGGATCATAAAATTTTGACATCACAATTATAAATACTCAGATATGTACTAGAACACCTATTACACTAAAAATATCCATCTATTAATATTTAGAATAAAGGTGATCTTTGATCATTGAGACTACCTACCTTGGTGATGACATGAGATCGACAGTTTGATTGAAACCAAGCGAGGTTTTGGTTATTTAACAGGTGAGCACCGGTTGCGAGTGCTACAGCTTTTTTTTTTTTTACGTCTGCTACAGTTGATACACAATAACTCAGCAAATGCAATTAACAGTGGACTGATAGGAACAGTTACAAAAATTTTTTGTAAAGATTGTCACATTAACCTAGAAAATAATATGCTAGTTAAGGTGTAATTGTACAGACTCATTTCATGACTACAACTGCGTTTGTTACCTTTACCACAACCATAGTCTTGCCTTAGTTGAAAAACAATAGTGCTTAACAAGACCTCTGCATGAGGTGGAATAGCTGTGGTGAAGAGTTGCCAATGACTGAGTACGTGTCACTATAATCGTCAATAGCAGTTAGGCAGCAGTAATTTTGGAATCAACATGCAGAGAGTCTCACACTCAATTAACTTACTGCTGCCTAACTCTCAGCTATTTGGCCCAGGCAGTAACAACAGACACAAAATCCAAATGAAAATAAGTCAGCCTGCTCATGAAATGTGGATGATAACTATACATCAATGCTCAGACAAACGTCAGAACAATTTAATCTTGGTCTGATATTAAAAAATCTGGTATGACAAATGTTACTATATTTTCATTGCTTTACAGACTGTAGTAGAACATGTAGTACATATTGGTATTGCTTTATAAGCTTCAAAATGAGTAAAATTAATTCATATTATTGATCAATCATATTTAAAGAATATTGATCATCATTTAATGATTGTGTCAATCGTTCTGTGAAAAAGTATATTGTCTCGTTCATGGCCTTAGCTTGTTGTGAGTGCAGTAGGTCACTGAGAGTTAATGCTGAAGTGTACTGTTGGGCTATGTTACCAAGTGTAGGATATTCAATTATTGAACATGGACACTGGATCTAACTATAATTTAGAACTGAGTTTGAGTGAGGTGCATCAATGTAATGGGGAAAATGATTAAGCAAAAAAAATCATAAACTAAAACTAGAAGCCAGAGCGCAAATTAAAAGGGACAAAAGAAAAGAAGAATGCCCAGTTAAAAAAAAATAAAATAAAAAATAAAAAATAATAATAATAATAATTAAAAAAATAATAAAAATAAATAAAAATAAAAAATAAAAAATGGAGGAAAAAAGTGTCCATGCCAGGATTGAACCATAGTTGTTAGCATTGAACTTTGAAGCAATGGCAAAGGAGGTAAAAACTGCTAACTGATATGCCAGAAAAGCACACCCTCAAAATGCATGATTAAAACCAGATCTGATCTCTTTGGCCGGCTGAATAGCTGACCAGTTATTGTTTGGTTGGATATCAAGCACTCTTGGGCAGCAAATATCCAATGGCCAACTGTAATAATCCACACTGATACAGTATGTATAATGGCCTGTGAAATGCACACTTTTTGCCCAGTTTTCCCAAAAACCAATCATAATGTACTTTAGTTGGTAATCTGATAAAGCGACTTAAACTTCCTAGTACAACATCATGATACCTTCTTCAATCTTTGGAAGGCCACTGTCTTTGAGATCTGTTGTTGTGTGACAGAAAGACTGACAGACAGACTAACAGACAAATGAAGTAGTGCCACCCTACCATGCATGTGCGCCAAGGGTTAAAAACTAGATGGGACGAAGACCAGCTTAGTAAACATGGGCATATGGTTTCATACAGGATATTTTTCTGGGGGGAGGGGAAGAGTTTAGAAAGGAGGGCCACACGTTTATTTGAACACACCCACTTTTGCTGAACCAGACCCATTTGATTAAAAATTGTCTCAAGTCTAGAAAATTAACTGAAGTAAACTTTTACCAAATATTAGATATAATATATAAACAACAAAACCACAGAATACCATTATAAATCAAAACCACAGAGGTGGGAGGGGAGAGGGGGAAACTCCACCTGGGGGGAGGGGGAGGGGGAGAGGGGGAAACTCAACCTGGGGGGAGGGGGAGGGGGGGAAACTCAACCTGGGGGGAGATCCCAGGGTGCCCCTACCTCTGTATGAAGCCCTGATTATATGTACTTACGTATGGGTGTGGCTAATCCAATAAATATAAGTTGTACAATGGAGGAAATGATACTTTTGTGCACCACATGAACACTATAGAACACATGCACACACACTTCATCACCTACATGCTCAAACCACTCCTATCTTCTTACACCAAATCATTATTCACCTAGGTGATACAGGAAGCCCATTACAGCACAAAATGGGTATACACGTTGACAGTATACTCATCACACATGTATGTGCAGATGTGTGTGTGCGTGTATATGTACGCACAATTTCAAAATATATTCTGAATGTGTTAAGAAATTAGTGATAAAAGTCCAAATTTTTAAACTATAAGTTTCACTCTATATAACTTCAAGTGCACATAGTGTGCACTAAATGGAATTGAATAGCCAGTAGTGTATAATTACTTATAATCTATTGCAAATTACATCTTTACTAGAATGTATTGTACTAAATCATAATACTACAATAGGAATGAGTACCAACAGGTTGTGAATGCCAGTAAAGATTGACATGTTCAATTGGTTATAGAGTATGCATCGCACGGACACACATGGATACAGTGCGTGGTATTATAAGATAAAAGTGGGCAGAGACAAGTATACTCAGGGTGTAATATGTATGCACTCATAATGATTACAGGACTATAATATTAGCCAAATGACGGCGAGTTACTCGAGTCATATATCACAGGGGAGTCGGAACAGGTACGGCAATGGCCACACCTATATTTTAACACAAGGGGGCGTGTCAGCCATTTTTCACTTATAGCGAAACATGTCCCCAGCTACACCGCCATAATATGCGACCTCTTCGTTTAAGACTTATAGTGACTCGTAAGACATGGACAGCCAAACTACTTGTAATCGTGCCATGCTATTCCAGAATTGGTAATGGTCATCAAAAGTGCCTGAAAATACCCAGTTGCCTAGATAGGCATTAATGCGTACTTTATAAATGAGGACCTAGGACAAAGGTAAAAATTCGAGTCTGTCCCGCAGATTCTGGGACAGTTGGAGCCTATGAAATTTAGGCTGTTAACATTCCAACATGCATCTACATTTTCTCACAAAGAAATAAAAGTTTTGAGTGTGCAAAGAAAAAAATAACAACTGGGAATCCACTGTCTTCAAACACTGACTTTATTATAACTCAGGTAACATTTGCTTAGCATCATTCATTCTTATAGGTTAAAATTTGAGGACAAGAAACACGACTTAAACACAGTTTTATGTTTGCTGTGTAAATTAAAATGACACCTTTAGTTACTACTGACAGCAAGTTCAGAGATTTACAGTGTATCTGGCAAAAGAGAATTCAGTTGTCAGGACACTACTTACATAGACTTTGAAGCCCGCGTACATGACCATAGCGCAAGTTCAGTCCTATAACACATTGGTATAACAGTCTGGCGGAGCCGAACCCTTTACCTGGCAAAAGATACATTGCACACTGTTACACTGAAAGTTGCTATCCTCGCCACCATATCAACCAAAAAAAAAATAAATACAAATGTTAAGTCACGCACTGATTCTGATTTTCAGTTAAAACACAACAAATCATTGTCACAATGGTATTCCAGAAAGCATTAATTAGAATGACACCATAGACAAAAGTTAACTCTAGTGCTTAAGCTTTTACTGCAGCTGTGATTTATAATGGTAGCATCTTTGAGCACAGAGTTTGTTGATGAGTACTGAATAATTCACTGCCATGGCCAAAGAGATACATACAATTTGAAAAAAAAAAAATCATAACAAATCAATTCCCCTCGTCCCCACCCACCCTGTTTTTTTTCTAAATTATTACATGCAAATTTCTAGCTGTGCAAGTACTTTCTTGTAGCAATCTGGTTGTAGCTAAAACTGGTATAGTGAATTTTCTGTAATTGAGAAGATTACTGCAGCAGTGATAATGCCGTTGCTGTAGCCATTGTAGTGCTTAGAATTGAAAATCAATGAAATATTGGTGGCCTGCTTCAAACTTGGATGTTGATCTGTAATTTTTTTGCAGGACAAAATGAAACCGTAGATGGAATGTGACCAGGACAAAATGAAACCGTAGATTGAATGTGACCTTATACCAGATGAAAAAAATAATCATGCCGTTGTTTACTTGCTCTTAGTAGTGAAGGTGAGCAATGTCATACTTTATAAATGAGGACCTAGGACTAAGGTAAAAATTCAAGTCTGTCCTGCAGATTCTGGGACAGTTGGAGCCTATGAAATTTAGGCTGTTAACATTCTAACTCCAACATGCATCTACATCTTCTCACATAAGAACTAAAAAATTAGTTTTATGATGTTTGCTGTGTAGCTAAAATTAAAATGACACCTATAGTGACTACAGACAGCAAATTCAGAGATTTACAGTATATCTGGAAAAAGAGAATTCAGCTTTCAGGCCACGAAACTACTCACCTAGACTTGAAGCCCGTGTACACCATAGCGCAAGTTCCACTCTAGTCCAGTCCATAACACATTGGGTATAACAATCTGGCGGAGCCGAACCCTTTACCATACCTGATCGTTTCCCCGCGGGTAGCATATCAGGATTGGTAAAAGGTCTTTCCCCAACTAATCATTACAGCATGCAACCTTTGACAATGATTTGGACGACCATTTCCAGTCTTTACTAATACTCTTATGGTAAAGGGTTTTTACTCTATTACTCTAATGGTAAAGGGTTTTCGGGGTACGAAGTTACAGTTGAAAATAAACCTTCAAATAGATGAGAAGTAATCTGTTCAGTTAAACTTCATAGCTGGGTCACAAGTTTATCCTCTGGCTAACTCATTGGGAAAATTTCAAAAAAGTAAAAAAAAAAAAAAAAAAGGAATAGCTATAGCTAGCTATCAGTGTGGAGGTCCTTTTTTTATGTGATCAACCAAATTATTTATTATTGTTACAGTAATTACTAGGTATGTCAATTTTAATGAAGTTGAGTGCTAGGGAGATACAGGCCCATCAATTCTTGCCCTTCTTATGGCACTAGACAGATGCGTGTCTCTGAACCATGTACTACTAGACGTTTTTAGTTGTGCCAACTCACCCATTGCCTTTTAATTGACATTATTATATTATTATTATTATTATTATTACTATTATTGTTATAATGCTTATTATCTGTGTATCGAACTACATTCTGAGTTTTGATTTATATACTTGAAAAAATTGCTTGTTTAATTTATTTAATGCGACATGCATAAGCTGTGAAGCAATTAAATAAAGGATTAAATGAGAATGAATGAATGAGAATAAATAAATGAGAACGAAAATAAATAAACAAATGTATGTATTATATATAGCCATATACATGACAGTGTATAGCTACATCCTGCATTTTACATTTATAAACTCCAAATAGTAGTGATATACTATCTGTGAACTTACCACTTCAGTAAACTCCAGTAGATGCCTTGTATACCTCAGGTGTTACTTAGTCTACTGTGTTTGTACACTTTGCTTGGTAAATCAAATAGTAAGCAACAAACATTAAATTAAAGTTCAGGTTCATAAAGCTTTTTAAGTCTCTTCTTGTGTATGGTAATCTCAAAAGATACTAATATTTGCATTGGAATATCTTACATTATTATAATTAAGCTATTTAAAGTTAGCAGAGAGCTAACAGGAACACTCTCAGTACTTAATGAATTAATTAAAACAAAGTGATAATGAACAGCATCATTTAGTTGCTATACACGTCAGGGGAAAATATTGGACTTGAGCATCATTTAGTATACACACCAGGTTAAAACATTGGACTTGAGCATCATTTAGTATACACACCAGGTTAAAACATTGAACTTGAGCATCATTTAGTATACACACCAGGTTAAAACATTTGGCTGTCTAAAGTAGAGTATACTTCTGTTATACTCCACAAGTAATCATCAAGATTACATAGGGTATGTATACTACTAGTATAACTTTGTTATACATACGTGGTTTCACATAAGTATAACATATTTTTTGCATGGTGTCTCACGCCACATTTTCACTCGCCTTTGGCTCGTGAAAATATTTTGCGTGCTCGTAAAATATTTTCCCATATTGTACTCTGACTCGTGCTATAAGTATTATATATATATATATTATACATATAATTGTTATTTTTATTACCTTAGCTGAAATAACAACACTCGCTACATCAACTTCTCTGGAAAATACTGAAGAAGAAATAACTATAATGGAATCTACTTATCAATTATTGGATGACAAAACCACCATGAGATCGGAATTCTTGGACACCACACTGCCTATAGTGCCCACAGATTCAACAACTAACAATAATAATGATCTATTACTAAATGATAACACTGTTAATACACTTTCCCTTCAAGACTTTTTAATTAACACTATTGATAATAAAGAAATAGTATATATTATCTATATAACATTTTCATTAGCACCTGTACAAGTACCTATAATAATATCAGTGGTAGTAAATATTGTATATAGCAGTGACAATAACTGTTGGATGTATTGTCTGTTACATTATACATAAAAAGAGTTTTATCAAATCAAATATCTGAACTAAACGGAGATCACCAAGTAGAGCATGGAATTGATGAATATGAAGACATTGATAATATTGTTGAGACAGACATTGCTACTGAACTGCAACAAAATTGTAATAAAAAAGAGAACATTAAACTCATTAATAATCAAGCATATAGTTTAGTTGTGTAGTTATAAAGAATACTGAGGGTGATAATCACTCTCAGTATTCTTTATATAGGTTATTCGACTGCACCCACATTTTGTGCGCGCTAGACCAATCGGCCATTGGGTGGCAAAAGGTTGTTCGATGACGTATAACTGTAGGTAGTAAACGAGCTGGGGAAGTCGAGGAGAAGATGGTGAAGAGTTGCTGTGCAATTGGCTGTACCAACATGCTTACCATAGGCTGTACTTTATCTTTCTACAGATTTCCTGTAGATAGTAACCGTAGAAAGCTGTAGATAGCTGCTATTAATAGAAAAGGATGGGAACCTAACCAGTATAGTTTTGTCCGTTCAGCTTATGTTATATGTGGGAAGAAAAGCAATGACAACCTATCCCCTGACTACATGCCTAGAGTGTTTAAGCATTTGGATAGTCCCACAAAACGAAGGCAAGCATAACAAATGGAGGCTTATCAAAGGAGGAAACATGCAACTCAGGCAAGAGCTAAAAGTGTGCAGGCAGACAATAAAAGGCTAGTAGAAAGAGAATGAAGTGAGCCTGTTTGTGCTAGTGAAGAATTGCAGGTTAAATCATCAGATTTAGTTTTACAACCTCATAGCTCTTCCAACAATTTTTAGTTGTGTTGATGAAGCTCCGGTTAAATGTTCCTGATCAAGCTATTGCATGTCACTTTAGTGTCAGCCAGTCTGTTATTTCTAAAAAAAATTTAGAAATGTATTAATATAATGTACGTATATTTGCAACCACTTATTGTGTGGTCTAGACGTGAAGAAGTTTTGAAAACTATGCCTGGGATGTTTAAGAAAGAATTTAGCAGATGTATTTGTATTATCAACTGTTTCGAATTGTTTTGTGAACGACCAAGTGATTTGATCGTAAGGGCTCAGACTTATTCTAACTATAAGCACCACAATACTATGAAGTTCTTGATAGCAACTACCCCCCAGAGTGTGATTTCCTTTATTTCTAGAGGCTGGGGAGGTATGGTGTCTGACAAACATCTTACTGAAAACTGTGGTCTGCTTACCCATCCTTAACCTGGAGACCACGTATTAGCAGATAGAGGTGGAAGAATCTGTAAGTTAGTTTGAATCATATGTGCAGGTTTAAAGTTTATAATTTAGTTGTACTCCTTTTAAGTGTATCTTGACTATGAGATGTACATTTATATACAGTTACATAACTGATTTTGTGTAACATTTTCCAATTAGTTCAGGTAAAATACAGAACTTGAAGAAAAATGTGGTAACTTTGTCAATTTCCTTTCCAAGAAGTTTTCATCATGTTCAATACGGTTAATAACTAGCTCTTCATTTATCCAGATAATGAAATCACAAAAGTGTATGTCACACATTTTCATTTGGAGTTGTACTTGATAATAATAAGTATGATCTTTTTTTTTTAATAAAAGTATCATTTTCACTTTTTTCCCAACAAAAGTTTCTATCACCTATTGCTTCAAAAAAAGAACGATCTTGACATGAGAAGGGACATTTAACTTCTAACACTCCATTCCCACAGCAACGACACTTAACGAAGATATCTGGACTTGCTCCAAGATGAGGATACTGAGGATGAATTACCAATCCTCTATCTGTAAGTGTCAAGTTGAGATGACTTAATACTGCTTTATTGAAGTATGCCTCTCGAGCTTTTTGCTCATGATCACATCCCCATTTTGTAGCCTTAGTGCAAACTTATAGCTTTCTGGATAACATATGCGTTTTACTAAGGATACTGATGGTTGAGTGTAGTCTGTTCGTGCTGCTGCCTTAAATTTTGATACTGTAATACATCCAGCCAGAATCGAAACCTTTTACACTTAGATTGATCACGTGTTGACAGCTATATGTTAGTAGCCTGATCATTAATCATATGCTAATACAAGAGAATAATATGTTTTCACATTTCAACAGTAAATCAGTATATTATGACAACTTCATAGCCTCGGGGTCAAACATATTAGAAAATGGTAGTGAATATTGTGAATGATCAATTATATAATCATCACAATACTCTGGTATAATAAATAAAAGCACTGGTTTTTCTGTCTTTGACATCTCTTGAAAAAAATTGGATATTTTGGCCTGAGATGGTGATTATGGAATAACATTTTCAGGCTGCTTACTATTTGAGCACTTTAATAATCTTTTCTGTTTTGTTGCAGGAGCAGTAAAACATATGTCAGATATTGGAACATATTGAACATTTTTCATGGACGGGGAAAGCCATTGGCATGGCTGAGAGTTGCAAGAAGTATCTTTGAGGTGATTATGAACTTCAACTGTAAATAACAAGGCGGCAATGTGTGAGCAAGCTTCTCCAAGCCCAGCCATCTATGTACAGTGGGCACAAATAATCGTTCCACACTTCTCTGCTGCAACCCAAGTTTTTAAATGAGACACAGATTGAGAGTGTCTTGCATTCCCAGTCAAGACAATTTATCATCATCATTGGTCATCGGATACCCAACCAGCCAATAAATACTTATATCCATCTAAAGACTTGTAGGCTTTAAGCTCTTCTTTGGCATAAGGGCTTGGAGAGTTTATAATAAAAAAAACTGTACATATCAGGATATTCAATGTTAGGGACAGTATCTGTCTCTGTAAAACTCTCTCTTGAAGTTATAGTGTAAGGATCATCTACCTGCAATCCTATACCATTTAGTTTTTGATTATACCTCAGTTTGGCACTCTCATCCAATAGCCTGTAGTAGTCAGAATATTTAGGATTGACGACAGACATCGAGGAAAACCACTCAGTGCTACCACTGCCATTCCAATAATCACAACCCTCTTGCCACCCAAAATGGCCACGTGTCAACGTGCTGCATGGGTATGGGCAGAGTCGAACAACCTCTATAACAACACAACTAAACTATATGCTTGATTATTAATTAAGAATCATTCTTAATTGAGTGCCAGTAATTGTATTTGAGTGTGTGATATATTCATATAATTTTGAATAAACATGTTTCATTCATTATTATTGCATATTTTATTGATATCAATATTAAATAGCAATCAGTCACTGATAATATTTTTGAACTAGTACAAATAGTTTTGCTGCTGACTATCAACCAGAAAGCCTAGTCACTGCTTCAATTTTATGTGAAGCTTACCTATTGTATCAGCATATTATTGTCTATAGCCTATACAAATCTTAGATATTTTATCTGAATAATTATGTTTACTACAATTACTAAAGAGCTTTAGTTGTTGTTATGGATCTTTTACAAATTTTTTTTTTAAGTTGTAATGCAAGTCTCAGCATTGTGTGAGCACATCAGCAAAGACATGAACTGTATCACACCCTACTACCACACTGAATTGTTTGAGCAATCCATATAATTGAATATACTATATAATAAGCTGCTACAATAACAGTCATTGTCACTACCATACATATTACAATATTTACTACCACTGATATTATTCTAAATACTTGGACAGGTGCTAATGAAGATGTTATATATATAATATATTATATACAATTTTTTTATTATCAATAGTGTAAATTGAAAAGTTTTAAAGGGAAAGTGTATTAACAGTGTTATCATTTAGTAATAGATCATTATTATTGTTAGTTGTTGAATCTGTGGGCACTATAGGTAGTGTGGTATCCAAGGATTCTGATCTCATGGTGGTTTTGTCATCCAATAAATACCAGGTAGATGCTACCACCTGAGGCAATCTCGACGAAATTGGACTTAGGAGAGGTTGTGGTTGAGGGCCGCCCATATCTCTCTAATCCAGGACCGAAGGCTCAGTAATTCACCTTGGAGCTATTTAATTAAGTTTTATTTTAATTAAAAACCGACTTATGAATTACAGAACTAAAACTGACTGATGGGGTGAGCGGACCGGCCAGTATATATAGAAAACCAGTCAACAAACCCACATCCTGGGTGAGCATGATACAGGAGAAATATCTCTGAAAGCTGGCTGAATTAGATTGGTTGATTATTATGTAGGGTGACCATTAATGGTAAAACTAGGGTGCATGAAGTGTGAAAAGGTGGAAATGAAATAATTAGGTAAAACACGAGATGAATGATCAATAAATAAAGGAAAAATAAACATATCAGTCTCACAGCAAACAAAAGAAGAAAAAAAAGGTATGGTTCATTCTGGCCTGGCCTATGTGGCTGGAGATGAAATATCAGTGGTCTCCCGTGAACTAATAATACCAGAAAATGATAATCCATTGCCTAATAGTCATTCGGGAAGAGAATACAATGTAAGTATTGTGCTGGTATATCCAGTGAAGAAGTGAGTATGTGTGTCGTGTTATTCAACAGTAGCACAACTAAATCAAACACAAAAATTTAATGGACACATTACTTTGTAAGTGTCTATATTGAATTTCAGTCAGACCAGCTCGCTTTCCATTTGTGTTGAAGCATTATCACTAATAATATTGGAAATAGTGAAAATCTAGTGCTTTAGTTTGGACCATACAATTGATTGAATAGCTCACTCACAAATTGTTTTACTTGGTTATTAAAGAAGTCCCTAGGGATTCCATGCCTACAGAACAGTTCTGCTAACCCTTTATTCAGCCACATTTTTTACAGTTATACTTATGACAAAGCTTCAGGGTAGAGGTTATGTCAATTATGGCCAGGAGAATTTATGACATGATTTAGTTCTAGAGAAAGGTCCTACTAGATCAACTGCAACCTGCTCAAAGGGTTTGATAAATACTGGAATCTTTCTCGTAAGTAATCCCTAGCAATTTTGCAATGCTGCTGATACACTGTACAGCATTTGCACCAAGCATTAATAATCAATACTTTCATCATAAAAGGCCAGACCAACCTAATGCTTATAATGGATGAATGAAATAACCAAAATTGTATGGAGCCATTCTCATAATTTCTTCCCTGAATCAGTTAAGCATTGCAATTACTGTTTTGGGTAAGCCATCAGGGATAAATGTATCCTTCTTTGGGACACCATTATCCTAAAAACAGTTTCTCTCTCTTTTATTAGCATAAGTTCTTACACTCCATCAAGGAGGGGTCTGTGATTTCATTTAGTGCTAGCTTCTTCTAATGAAGTGAGAGTACCAACCACACTGGAGAAAGTTAAAATAACATCTTCACATTTCTCTTACTTTCATTCCATGAGAAGTTCTTTCCTCTTTCAGGATAGAAGTTAGCCTTATGACAAGAGAATGGTTGCTGTTGTTCACTATTACTAGAAAGTTCTGACTGTCTTACTTGTAATTATTTTGTGGCTGTTGTCTAAAAAACTGTCTATATATGAGTGTACTGTGGGGAGAGTTCTAGTAATATTTCTGTAGATATTGTGTTGGTGGTTGGACTGGGCTTGACAATTGTCAGGTTGGGTTTGATAAGAGTTCCAGACTGAGACACTACTCCTGCGACACTCAGGATGAAATTCCATGAATCCATGTATAGAGGTAGCCAATTCACTAGGAGTAAAATGGGTTTTCAGTAGCCGTGCAATGCTTACTGTAAGAGCACGGTACAATCCACATATTGAGCTTGTCTTGGGCTTCCTTTACAGTTGTGGCACTTCTCATCATTCTCTTTCATAGGCCCTCGCTAAAGATAGTCTGGCACTAAATAAATCACTCTTCCTCTTCTTAACACAAGAAAGTATACTAGGAGGACATTTTGTGACAAGTGGAAAATGACGGCTTGGCTGTCAGTATTTGTCACAAACTTCCAATAGACTATTTTGCTTGGAATGCATCACAGCAACTTAGTGTACAAAACTGGGAAACATCAACATCACATAGGTAAGTCATGAGCACCTTAATAGAGGGGAGAAACTAAACAAAATACAACTAAATGGTGGGCTTCAAAAAATGAAAGAAGTAGAGTACTGTTTGTCATTGACACATCTGATGCAACTGCACAAGACATATAGCATACTGTCAGAATAGTGCTAGATGCTATCCTGAGGGGGGTCATCTTCAATCAACAAGTACTTTGGCACACACACAAGTCATTGATACATTAGGAGCTAGACTTCATTATTCTTTCTGGAAAGTTACTTGTGTGGCTACTTCTTTTAATTTTAAAAGACGGGGCTAGGGTCAAAGGGCATGCTGGAGATTCTCCTTTTATATGCAGAATAGCATTGGATTATAAATGCAAATTCTATGTTTAAGCAATTCTGAACACTTTGTTTTCCTTTTCACTGTTTGTTTAAATTCACGTATGTATTACGCCAGATCCACTCCCTGAGTTTACTTCTGGATAGTTATAATAACATTTTCTCTTTCTCATGATCTTTTCTTCTTCCTATAATACTCATACCTTTCATACTGCAAATCAACTCTACATCTTCTTCATTATCTCTCAAATCCATCGCATAATGTGAAAGCTTCTGCCATGACTTTAATATTCAGGTCAATACTGTGTATATCTTTACTAAAAAAATCTCTCTGAGGTTGTACCTGACCCTGACTTATGTCATTGCTTTCAAAAGGTATGTCATACTCTACTAAGTTGGCTATAGTTACAGAGACAGGGGAACCCATTACTGTTCTAAATTTCCGTTGGTAATATTCATTACGATACACTAAGTATGTAGCATTTAGGCACAATGCGAGCAATGTAATCACTTCCGTTGGACACAAGCTTGTGTTCTTTCAGATAAGGTATCATCTTTGACTAACCGCTCTTTAGCTATGGTAAACATTTAATCACTATTTTATCACCTTTGGTAGGAAAGACAAGCTCATATGTGGCCAATTCATTGGAGTTTTCAAAATTTCATCAGAGAAGTAGATTTACCAATTGGTATACAACTAGTGTCATTTGATGTAATTTCATTATTAATTACTAAAGTACCAGTAGAAAGAGCCTTCTTAATGGAAGAAGTGGAACAAAAAGCTCTACTCATCCTGTCTTTTGGAAATGATACGTGAATGATATCTGCACAGCAATGAATGCTGACTTGGTTGATGACTTTCGGCTCCACTTAAATTCTATCAAACCATCTATCAATTTCACAGTCGAAAGAGAGTGTGATGGTAAACTGTCTTTCTTGGATACTGAAATTGTGCACCATAGTGATGGCAGTTGACAACCACACTTTAAAGGAAAATCAACCCACACAGACAAGTATCTTTCATTTGACTCCCATCATCCGTTACAACACAAAAATGCTGTTGCCAAAACAGTCTTCAACTGAGCAGGAAAGATCTGCAGCACTAATGAGGATAGAGTAGAAGAGAATTTACATGTGAATACTGCTTTGAGAGAATCCCATTTATTTCATTAAGAGGATTGCTAAGCAGGCAAGAGTCATAAAAAAAACACAACGAAAGATGATACTTCAAAAGTGACAGTAGTATTACCGTTTGTGAAAAAACCGTCAGAAAATATCAAGAGAATTCTACATCATCTTGACATCAACTTCCACCTATTAAAAAAAAAGGAGTGGTTTATCAAATACCGTGTAAGCCTTGCACAATGTTTTATATAATAGACGGATGCTAGAACATAGACTACAAGAACATCAACAAGCATGAAATTTCCAGACACCAACACATCTGTAGTTGCTCAACATGCAATTCAACAACATCACCGCATTGATTGGGAGAATTCTAAAATAGTAGATCACTCGCAATAACTGCACAAGAGATGTTACTCAGAGTCTTGGCAAATAAGAATGAGTGGACCATCAATGAACAGGGATATGGTTTATTGCCTACAGTATATAATTGCCAACCTAAAATGTAGTTTCTAGCCAGGACTTTCGTTTTTGTTATAGCTTTGTCATGACAACTTATTTTGTTATAGCTCTGTCATCAACGAGTTCCTCGGGACATATTGTTTTGACTATGTATTATCATCCACACAATGATGGTGACCATTGTAAAATAGTTGAAACATTTGTACATTTTGTAAATATTTTATGACAGTGAAATACAAATACCTGGAACTAGCTAAAGTCTATCTAGTCACAGAAGAATTTTCAATTTAATTTCAAAGTTGAACTACTTCAAATGTAAATTTTGAACAGTAAAATTTTCGACATAAAATTCATGGTAGCTATATACTGTTATTTTTTGTTTGATTGGGGTTGTGGTGAGATACTCCTCACATTTAAACTATAAAAAAACTATTCATGCCATTCACCTCAATGCACATTCTCCAAATTCAATTATCTTGTACTTTCTCATCTCAATAGTAATTTGATCTTTATGTTATGTGTTTGTATGTTACATTGGTGGCAGGTCTCTGAGTTTTATATACAGTGGCTTAGAGTACCTGCACCCTTCAGTTGTACATTATCCTTAAAAATCCAAAATACTAAGACTTAATACTCTTTGTTGGGTTTGGTACAACTCTGGTGGCAGTGTATCTTCCTAGGACTAGCCTTGATAAGCTTGACTGGGGTATCATCAAGCTGTTCTTTCCCACAGAAGAACAGAGAAGAGGGAGGAAGACTAGATGAAACTCCTAGCTATTCCCAGGAGGTTTTTTTCTTATTTTATTTTATTGATTATTATTGTTTTCTAAGGGGGGGTGTTTGAGTTGTTGCTTTTTTATGTTGTTGTTTTTCCTTATAAATTCTGGCATTACACTATATTTAATCTAACTGGATATTTGCTACTAATGAATAGTAAATTCCATAGCATACTGCAGTAGTAAAAGTCAGAACTTGACTTAAATAACGGTGAGAAAATCCAAGTTAAAAGTGGTCCACAGTGTTATGAGTTCCACTTCAAGGTGGAAGCAGTGACTCCTCGAATCACAAAAAGCTAGACTTTACGCTAACAATTTATGGACCGGAAAATTCTCATTTAGGGGGAATCCCCGTATATGGTAGCATTGCTGAACAATTGCTGAGCAACGCAGAGGGGTGTGGATTCGGATTCGACAAAAAAGTGCTTTTCTGGTGGAGTGCTGTATCTCGCGGTAGACTGTGTACCGTGGTTGGCTCGATGGCGGTAGGGTTAGTCATTTTGATGACTCTATGCAGTACTTGTTATGGTGAGTGAGTATTCATTCCATTCATACAGCTATTACACTGATGCTAAATGTAGGAGCCATTGTCCGACCTATTGCATTTACGCTAACAGGGGTATCTTCCAACAATGGATCTGATTCTAATGCAGGATGTCTCTCAGTCTGTAGGATGACTGGTGCAAGTGGTGAAAGATTCTGTGATTGTACTGGTGGAATAATGAGTGATTTTAATGGAACTCTCATTGATGGAATTATTCCTACACTTGATGTTAGTCAGAGAGGTACCTGGGCTTCTCAACTCTACACTGTAGATATATCTGCTACATCGCATGCTATTGGATTTAGATTCTCTAGTTCATTTATGCTACAAGAAGTAGAACTGAGCATATTTCTCTGTAATAAATGGTGTATACCTACACCAGGTCTGACAATCAATATTCACAGAGATATTGTATTGCCAGGATTCACATCCTCAACTCCAATTGGTAGTACAACACTAACTTTACAACAAAACTGTATGTCTCTGGAAACTATATACATTAACGCATCACCAACTAGGAATGGTAACATATATGTTATTGAATTCACTAATTCTGCTACTGTGGGAGAAATAGATATTGGTGAAGTGATATTCAGGGATCAAGCTACTCAGGATCGAGTATGTAAGTCAGACAGAGTCCTCACAATTTTATGTTATTTCAGTATTGTTTGCACCACATGATTTTTGTTCTGAAAAATTATTTAATTATTTTTGGCGTTAATAAAAAGCCAGTGCTTCACTATAAAATTACATTTTTTATGCAGTTAGCTATTTAGTTCTACACATAGCAAGTATCTATTGACAAATATAAGGTGATTGAAAATTTAGCGAGTTATGATTAATTTATGGCATCAGTCAACCTATCTTTTGGTGTGCATATTGAACCTACTTATCAGAATAGGAAAATATTTTGTGTGAGTGTCTATTATTTAACCGATTAGCTAGATAACAGCACTATTAGCAATATTACAAAGCATGCATCGCCAAAGTGAGTCAATAGTACTCTGTATAATGCTGGATAATGTCAATCTAAAATTTTGCTGCAATTAATGTGAACAAGAAAATCAAGAAAACTCATACTATTATTTTCTAATTTTTTCACTTTTGAAATTATTGTGCTTGGCTTACAAAAAAAATCAATGCCAGTCAGCAATCGAATGGCGTCAGAAGTTCATAATTCCCTTAACAAAAATTCTAGACATTAGCTATAACATCAGACTATCAGTTCTCTCTACAAACTGTAGTCACAACAAATTCATATTCATTAAATGATGCTGTACATGCCAACTCAATATCAAATTGTGCCTTATTATTATTATAATTATTATTAAACCTCAGAATGCATGTAGTTGTCCTGTCTGTCTGTCTGCCTGTCATGCTCTGATTTTGGAGATTACTGACAATTAACCATTGATTTAGGTAGGAACTTACTCAGGACGAAGATTTAGGACCTTTTATTGTGCTGCTTTTTTTAATTTTGGGTTGCTGGTTGAGAAAACGTGGAGCTTTCAGCTCCGCATAGGTACCAGCTTTTATGGGTAACACCCCCTAGTGTCATGTCATAATCAAATGAGCACAGCCAGCGGTGTAGTTTGCTTTATGATCAGAGAAGTTAACGGAGTTGGAAGAAGTAAAGTTTGTTTCGCGTTGGAAATGTATATCGGTGAATGTTTCTGGCTAGTTTAGCTTCTTAAGAGACAGCGTTCCATGTACCATTTTCATTGCTCGAGCTATATTGGTTCCTCATTAAAATAGCAAACAAATTGCTTTGTTCTTTTGGAAGGAGATTATATTGCAATAGCTAGGTAGTGTTAGCACTGAGTGTTTGCACCTTTGGTTAATATTATTATTATTGTTATTATTATTATTATTATTATTATTATTATTATTATTGTTATTATTATTATTACTATTATACTATTATTGTTGTTATTATTATTATCATTGTTATTCTTATTCTTATTGATCTCCCAAAACTTTAGTAACCGTGATCACTCAGATATTGGTTTTCTCTGTCGTATGCATTTTTAATAGTTCCGGTTGCTCCCTAAAACCAAGTATAGATGATTGATATGAAAAATATCTGTAAAAAATTACTGTACTATAATAACTATAGCTACATATACAGCTACATATTATTGTAATTATATGATTTTTTTATTACTACAAGACATTGTTGTCAGACAGAAACTCAAATTTTGTAACAGTTCAAAGCATTCTTTCAGAAAAAGTAGCTAAACCTATTTGACACTTTGAACTAGGCATAGACTAGACACACAAACACATACAAATACAATAGTAGCTCCAAATGAAAGGTGCTGATGCTGATAGGTATTACAGGGCAACCTCTAACTGTGAACTCTGCAATAAGAAAATTACCTCTATTATTTGAATAACCTTTCTGCTTTCCCCCAACAACCAGTAACCCTTTATTTGTGAAGTGAAGACCCTGTCTCAAATTCTCAGTTTGGAGGCTCTACTATATTTTTTTTTTGTCACTTTTACGATTGCTAAACAACTATGCTACATACTGGCTCAAGTATTTATTTCAATCTTGTATTATTGTTGTAGCAATGGAATACTTTAGTCCTTTCCTTGCAGGGGTGATGGGAGTGAAGTGGGGGGGGGGGGGGCGGGGGGGGGGGGGGCATTCTTAGATTTATAACCTGTGAGTTACAGGGGGCCACACACTATGCAGGTTTAAGTATTGAATTGCATTCGGAGACTTTTAATTACCTTAGTTAGATATACGAAGTTTTATTTTTTATGAAATGATAGAAGTGGTTTTCATGAGATTAAATTGGCTTGTGATACTTAATGACCCCCCCCCTCCCCCTCCCACTTTGATTCAGCTTCCATTAATTTTTTGAGTTGTCATTTTTTTGTTTTGTTTTTATCTTAGTAGCACACTACTACCTATAATGTTTGACAAGTTCAATAAACCATGTAATAAATAGCAGAGCAAACATTACATGAGACACACTAATGAGCTTAGCAACTTGACTGTTTCACATTAAATGACTTTCTATTTTATATCATACTTGCAGCAACAGCTATGACTATGTCCACTATAACTATGTCCACTTCTACCACTGATGTAACTTCCACTATTATGAACTCAATTTCAAATGATGTATCATCATCAACATTAGAAATGACAGATACATTTACTACATCCACTTCCACTGATATGCCTACTTCAAGCAGCCTGTCAAATCTATCCACAAATCCTATCACAGAAGGAACTAATGCTACTTCACAGACTACTCCAGGAAGTTCAACATCACTTGGTATGTCTACAACTGAAGAACATTCTGGCACAGAGTCTCCATCATCATCCTCCATTATACCTATAGTTGCTGCACTAGGGGCTGTGATAGTAATATTATTAGTACTGGTCATTTCTGGAGGAGTAATTGTAGTCTTCTGCATGTCTCGTAGAAAGAAAAGTGACAGAGTTGAAGCAAAACAGCTACAAGATGTTGTATTAGAGAACACAATGAGTCATCAGACAATTAAATTCACATCTCCAGAAACCGAGACGTCTGACAACAGCCATTACGAGAGAACCGTTGTCCATGGACCACGAATTGCTTCTCCTAATAGCGCTCTACCAACAACCTCTCAGCATAATCTATCCAACAATCCCAACTCGTATTCCAAGATAGTGCATCCTCTATCTCGAGATACCACTCCTCTGACTTCACCAAACAGAGCCAACTCAAAGGATTTTGGATACAATGACATTGCTATCAAAGAAACTGAATTAAATACCACATATGACTCCATTGGTGCTGAAGAAACTCGCTCACAGGTAAAGGGTCCAGATATGTACAACAAGATTGATTTGAGTGGCAAAGATCAAGTCTCTTCTGAAACGCCAACCCACCCACCTGGTAAGAAAAGGCTACTTTACTCTCTAATTAGAAGAGATGTGCCACCAGAAGTTCCGAAGAAAACTCCTGAGCTATATCGAGCTCTTAAGTCTGATAATGGTAAACCACCAGAGACTGGCTACACTGTCATGAATGGCAATGCAGAAGGAGAAGAGACCGTAAATTCCAATTATGACTCCACTACTGTTGAAGATCCAGCCTATTATAGCACAATAGACGAGGCCAGGAAAGCTATGTCTGTTAATCCTATCTATGAGGGCAAGTACAGTGAAGTTGAAGGAGATGTTTCTACCGATGAAGTATATTCTGAAATCACAGAGAAATTAGAGGCAGGAGGTGGAGGAAAGTCAACAACACACAGAAGTACTATGAAGGAAAGTGCCCCAGACAGAAAAACAGAGGACTCAAAAGTTAACAATACACAAGGTGACCCAGATCTAGGTATTTATGATAACCCTGATGTAGCTGACTCAGATGAAGATGAAACTAACGACGATGCTAACAATGTATATGACTGTGTTCGAGAGGAATTGCAGCCAGCCATGTTTATAGGAGCTGAGGGCACTAAAGATTTTCAAGATGAAGACATCTATGCACCAGTCTACGACACATCTACATTTGGCACTTCATCTCTTCGGACAATACCTGTTCTCAAATCCGAAAACATCAAGAAAGTTAAGACTATTGGAACTGGATATTTTGGCAAAGTCGTGCTTGCTGACACTGTAGATCTTAGTCAAAAAGATTTAAACATCGGAGAAGACGAAGATAAAACGAAGCCGATAAGAGTAGCTGTCAAGCAGTTAAAAGCTAATCCATCAGCCCAAGCCCTTGAAGGATTTGAGAAAGAACTCAAGTTCATGTCTAGACTAGACCATGAAAATGTGATTAAAGTTCTGGGATCCTGTAAAGGATCAATGACATACATCATGATGGAGTACATGGAGAAAGGAGATCTTGCTCAATATTTAGTCAATTTTGAGAATATTTCCACCGACAATGAAGAAACAAATGACATCACCATCTCAGCAAACATTTTGACCATCATGTGCTCTCAAATAGCCAATGGTATGAAGTATTTAAGCTCAAAGAACTTCATCCATCGTGACCTGGCCACCAGAAACTGCCTTGTTGGCAATAACATGCAAGTCAAAATAGCCGACTTTGGTATGAGTCGTAACTTGTACCAATCCCACTATTACGTCTTGAAGGGTCATGCAGTATTACCAGTACGCTGGATGGCCAAAGAATGCTTCTATGGCAAGTTCTCTACCAAAACAGACGTGTGGGCATTTGGAGTGACCATGTGGGAGATATTCACACTAGCTAAGGACATTCCATATGAAGACATGCAAGATGAGGAACTCGTGGTCGATGCCACTCAGAAACATCCGAGAACTCTTCTGGCTAAACCCACCAACTGTCCAGCAAACATGTATGATGCAATGCTGATGTGCTGGAAGGAGTTGCCTAGTGATCGAGCCACTTTTGAGACTCTTTGCGACACACTCATGAATATCACAGAGTCACCCAGAGAAGATTAGTCAGGTATAGTATCACACTAATATTATTCATATCGTAGTAGCATGCATACATGTGTCACGTTGTCTGTCAATACATTTCTATTGCACCATTACTGTTGATATTACAGTTAGCTTGCCTCATACCAGTATTTTATACAGATGTACCAGATTCATTTTTGATACTTGATTATCCCCACACTGGAATATTGTTATTCATAATTATATTATCAGTTTATAATAACATTATAATACAGTTCATATAAAATAAACAATAACGAACAACTAATAAAATGGTTACAGATAATGTAGAAAACTAATAATAATATGTTTGATTGGATATGCCATACAAAATGAGCTGACAATATCATTGTTCTAAAGCATTGAGACCATCCATAGCTCTATTGAGGTTGGCTTTCTCCTGTTCCAGGGAGTCCAACTTCTCCTTGTTCAGGTCTCGAATCTCCACCGGTACCTAAAGACAACCAGCAATAATGAGCCCTGTTCATGAGTCACTATTGAATCAAACTGACCTTCTGTTCGTAGTTGTCGATGTTCATAGCTTCCATGAGTTTGGCCAAGGCTTCATCCAGCTTGGTCACCTTGCCTTGCAGTCTACCCACTTCCTTAGGGACGTCCACCAAACCACGCAGCATGAGGTGAACCTCACAGCTAGCACCTATAGTGCTCATGGTGCACCCGGCAGGGACGGGGTCAGAGGTCAACACATGTACCCTGAGTAAGTCAAAGAATGTTACCTTAAATATGTGACCGTCTACGGGAAAACCGGGCACAACGCGGCGTGCGTTATATCGAGAAAAGATCGATCGATTTCTTAAAAATGTATTGTTTCAAGCCTACGGAAGGGACCGGTTAGGTCTATTATAGCAGGAACGACTAAAGCTACGACGATAAAACTTGGAGAGCTCAATATCTGGACGCCGACAACTCCGTAAGTGCAACAAAAAAAAAATTCGAAGGTGCCGCGTTGTGCCTGGTTTTCCTATAGACGGTCACATATAACACACAAGTGTTCAGATGAGGGCCTCAGGAATAATAATGTATGTGATTGGATAAGATTCACAAAGAGAATAACTTGCAATATAAAACATACACTTTCTATCACACACACACACATACATGCACACACGGTACTACTCACTGGCCACATTTACTAAGAGTCCCCGTTGCCATGGAGAACTCCCTCATGATATCTGCAGCTTTATCTGTCTTACACACAATGTACACTGCAAACACACACACACACAGAGTACGGTATCAGTAGACACATATGTGCGTATGTTGTATATTCATAGCACATGTGACAAACACAATGCTGTGTCTAGGCTGCCTACAGATACACATATTCATGCACTGATAAATACACCATATAATACAAGTCTAAATTCCAAGAGACTGTTACCCAAGCTGTAAAAATATATCACCTCTGGCAAATAAATAATAAATATTCAATAAATGGTGTATAAATAGACTTTCTATTGACTTCCATGGCCAACATGCTACATGTCCTAGAGTTACTGTAACTTGTAACTTACTCCTACATCCAGTCGGCCTTATAATGACATACTAAATGAAACATTAAGAAATGTACTATTTAAATGTGTATGTGTGTGTGTATGTGTACGCACAAACACACAAGTATACCCAGCTAACCACACCCTCCTCTCCTACATCCAGTCGGCCTTATAATGACAAACTAAATGAAGCATTAAGAAATGTACTATTTAAATGTGTATATGTGTGTGTATGTGTACGCACAAACACACACACACACAAGTATACCCAGCTAACCACACCCTCCTCTCCTACATCCAGTCGGCCTTATAATGACAAACTAAATGAAGCATTAAGAAATGTACTATTTAAATGTGTATATGTGTGTGTATGTGTACGCACAAACACACACACACACACAAGTATACCCAGCTAACCACACCCTCCTCTCCTACATCCAGTCGGCCTTATAATGACAAACTAAATGAAGCATTAAGAAATGTACTATTTAAATGTGTATGTGTGTATGTGTGTATGTGTACGCACAAACACACACACACACACATACACATGTATACCCAGCTAACCACACCCTCCTCACCTTCAGGCCTGGCGCTATTAGGTAAGTAATCAGCTTTCATCCCACGAAGACTAGTCACCACCTCCTGCATCAACTTCAGACGCTCGTCCAATGCTTCATCACGATATGGCAGCTGAACACACAAACATTCCAAACACACACACATACTTCAAATAGTAAAAACAAAATTCTGAAAATGAAGTGCAAGCTAAAAAGACTGTTATCCACAAGAGACACACTGAAATGGTTTCCTCCTGTTTTTTACTCTTCTTTGTAAAAACATTTATCTGCACACACATACAAACCTCAGTGGGATAAGGAGCAACACAGATAGATGGTACAGTCTTGCCGGGTCTCCTGGGGAGCCTCTGGAACAGTTCCTCCGACAGGTACGGCATGAAGGGACTTATGAGTCTTAGAGCCGAGTCCAAACATGTGTAACTGTGAGGAATGGTGGTCAAGGAAGAAACTTGCACAAGGAGAAACAAACAACAGTGTTTAGTACAGGAAGGGGAAACACTGATCTAGCCATCCTTAAAATGAAGCTTCTTACATCTGTACAATTTCCTACTCTTACATGTCAAACACTGATAATATAATTTTTGCACATTTTGAACTGATACTTGAAAAAAAAAAAGTTTAACAAAAAAAAAAAAGAAAAAAAAAAAGAAAAAAAAAGAAAAAAAAAAAAAAGAAGACTAATTCGAAACTACACTACAGAAAAATCTACCACACCCACCAATGCAATCAGAGAGAACTGAATGTCAACTCACATTCAGAGCTCCTTCTGCATATCTACAGAGAACTAGTACAAAATACACAACATAGATCACCTTGAAAATTAGAAAAAATGTACCAGCTATCATAGCAACACATGTGTGCTTGTCAACAGTACCACCACTATAAAAATTTTTTCTTTTTATTGATACATAAATTTTGACATTTGTCTAGCAGATGGTTAAAGAAACAGACGACTCTAACTCAACTGCTACCAGTGCACAGGAAATATTCATGTAAACTTTATGATGACAAGAAGAAAGCTACACGAGAAAAAATGTGTATAATAACAATCTAGTGTTGTAGGTTGGTACCGTTTACAAGTTTACAGACACACTATTGTGCACGGCCTGTTATTATATTTTCAGTTTAACTTATACAATGACCTGTTCCTTTGCGCCTTCACAGGGCAAATGTGATTGTTAAAACAACAATGAAATAACATCTACCAATTACAAAAAAAACAAAAAAAAACACCCCCTAAAAAATAAGAAAATCCTCAATTAATATTATTATGATCGCAACAATAAAAATCTCTACTTTTCGCACCCCAATGTTTGATACAGAGTGGGAGGGGGAAGGCCGACACTGGGAACTACCTCCCCCCCCCCTTACCTTTTCTCCACCAACCAATGACGCCTCGAGAAGATATAATTGGAATTACTTAGAATGAAATGTTTTTGCGAAAGTTACAATTGAATGCTCTGGTTTTGCTAATTGCATCCAAATATCCATGTGGGCAGTGGCTGAAGGGGACTGGACCTAGAAACTCGAATTTCCACTAATTTCACAGTTAAAATGCACCAAATAGGACCCGAGATAATTCACTTCTAGGTTAATCCTTTTGTAAACTGCAGAATGTGTACACATTTTAACGTTTATCTAACACAAATATTTCCCTCCCAAGCGAAAATTTCTGTATGAAACCCAGAAACTAGACCTCAAACTTTCCCCTTCCCACCCACACAATACCCCAACATCCCGTGCCACATGTGGATACAGTACATTCCGAGACACCAGTTTGGCGTCCTCATCCTCTCCGTATATCACTGGCTTGAGAGCCTCAAAGTATACGTCACAAAGGTCATAGAGCCAGAAGTTGTAGAGGGCCTTAGTGACTGAACTGAAGTCATAGTTGTCGAACCCACGATTAGCATCAGAGATAGCTAGAGACAGTCGACTCATTATCCACCTGTCCATCACACTCTCTTTACCTGACAACTAACACACACACATACATTCAAACTAAACACAATTATCTGGGATACTTACAAATAAACCTTCTCTATTATTTAAGGAGTTCCTCACGTAATAAGTAATTAAACTAGATAAATATTACTTATAAAATACATTACCACAGTTTCTATGACCATACATGAAAAAGTTATAGGTAAAATTAATTACACAAATTCAACTTGGAGTATGAATAGATACAAACAAATTTGTTTATCGCTCATAGGCAATGCCATCAACTATCCAAACACTGTCTGTATATAACAAGGCAGCATTTTAACACTCCATAACGGGACGATCTAACATGTGAAGATTACATGCAAGAGAGCTCTTATGCCGTGATGTCATGACGAAAACATGTATATCCCATAGAGTTTGGGGCTACATGAAATTGTATACAATTTATTTTAAAATGGAAAACATCCTACTATTATCAGCTTCCTCATCACTACACAGCACACCAATACACAAATACCGAAGGTCTTCTTGCGGAATACTAAACAGGGAGAGAATTGTTAATTTTTTGGCTACAAATAAATTACACAAAGAGCTGTGCAGTGTGACATACACTACACACACATGCACACAAGGTGTCACTTCTTTACACTCGAAGTTAACACCATTAATCACGTGTGAGGAATTACCTCCATGGAAGCATTGGGTTTGAAGTTGTCTCCAAAAGCGATCTGCGAGAACTTGAAAGCGTTCCATATTTTGTTGCAGAAGTTCCTGAATCCGGCCACCCTCCTGACGTCCAGGTTGATGTCCTGAGCTTGCTCCGTGTACCAGCACAGAGCAAACCTCATTGCATCTGTACCGCACACCGGGATGCCTTCAGGGTAATCCACCTTCTGTGCTCACACCCAAACACAATACATGTAGGTTTGTACATATAATATATTATTATTCCCCAGGATGTGTTCCATGCTTGTCCAGTATATATGCCATACAATTATTATCATGATGAGTTTACATGCATGTCTCCCTTACCAAGCCTTCCTTGGCTCTCTTAACCTCCCGTGGATCAAGGTTGCTGTTGTCAAGGCGATCTTGAAGATTCTACATAATCAATATTTATCAATTCATCTATAAATAATGATGTGTATAAATGGATCACCATCCACCGTAACACCTTCATTAGATTAGCCCCACCTACCTTTAGGGTAATCCCCAGCACCACATCGAGTGGGTCGATGACATTGCCCAGTGATTTGCTCATCTTGCGTCCGTGGGCGTCTCTGATCATGGCATGAAGGTAGACGTCAGGAAAAGGCAGTTTGCCCAACAGCTTCTGTCCGAAGAACACCATCCTGGCCACCCAGAAGAACAGGATGTCATGGCCAGTCTCCAGGAGACCATTTGGGTAAAATACCTCCAAATCTGGAGTCTGGAAAAAAAATTAATATCAATCACAAGTCAATACAGGAGGTGGAAAAACAACAACACAAAAAGGACAAAAACAACAACAAAAACTATATAAGACAGCAATAAATCTGACTTGTTCCACACTTGCTAAAAAAAAAAAAAAAAAAAAAAGAGACTATGATCACAAATGTCGTGCACCTTTCATACAGTACACAAGATGAAGAGTTGACATCTTCACAATAACATGTAACCTTTTCCTCTTACCACTCCAGGTCGTTGTTGACTCATACTACATCTCTCTATCCACTGTAAACTGAAAATTAATATTAAACTTATCCAAACATCTACACCACAGCTGGCACACACGCACGGAGAAACACACACATTACACGGAGAAACACGTACTAACACAAACATTATCACACACATACACACACAGACTGTGACCAGCGAATCAACAGTTGCACAGTGTCAGGCATTCGAGATATATTATTCATGTCTTTTCCCTAGAGTGAACACCCAGCCCATGCTATAAGTGGTGATCTACAGATATTCATGAGTTAGTGGCCCTGACAGAATGGAGACAGACAGCACTGCAGGATCTATCCCTTACACACACATGCACACACACATACTCACAAGTCATCTCATCAATTATATTCATGACTACAAGTGTGATATTCATAAGTTACTATGGAGACCAAATACAATAATACAAACTAAATTCCTTATGTGGCTGGCCCGCCATCCACTAACAAGGAAACACATACACACACCCAAATTACATAAATTAAACACTTCAGTAATCACTAAAACCCACCCTAGTTTTCGTAAATACAAAACAACAACAACAACAACAACAAGATATACATATAATTTGTGTAAAAACACATGAGCCCCATCCAACAACACTGCACATATGAAAAGTATTGGAATGCAATCCAATGAATAGGCTGCATTCAATGATGGAACATTAGTGTGCTCTTTGTAGACTCACTTACATACATACATACATTCACACATAAGCACACACAAACACACCGTATCTGGCCAGCCAAAAATGGAGAAGGGGAAGAGACCAGATGAAAACCATGTATCCAACACATCTTCATCTACATACATACATACATACACACATACACACAATGCATGAAACACTGCCAGTTGAACCAGTCTTAGTGAACAATGTATTATTTATAGATCTTTTAAAGCAAAACCATTGCCAATAACATAATGTAATGCCTTGAGTTCTTGCTGAGCTCATTATGTAACTGCTTCCACACATTCACAAAGAACAAACTCAGTTCAGAATCAGTACAAATGTTGCACGATTTTTTTTAAATTAAAACAATAATTTCCCTTTAATAAGAAATATTACATTAATGCAGGGAAAATAGTTTGTAATGTACACACTGCAGGTCAAGTGTCAGACTACTATCAGTTCCACAAGCAGCCATCAATACGAGGCTATGTAGAACAACCCACACTTAGAAATACTACCTTGGTGAAGGACAATCTTGTCTTGGGGAATGCCAAACTTCTTGGAAGCCTTCTCCACAGCCTCTGCCTCAGATCTTCCACTCACCCAATACTGACCCTCATTGGGCTAATGAAAAATACAAGGAAAGATCCAATTTGAAAATATGGTAAGGGTCATCAAATCAAACTTTGCAGGAAAGTAGCTTTTATGAAGAATTACTGATAATTATACATACAATATGTGTGTGCATGTGTGCATATGTATATGTGCATGTGTGCATGTGTGTTTGTGTAGAAAGCGATCACGCAAGGTGAGAAGCTACAACATGAATTCCAATGTGTGTGTGTGTATGTGAGCAAGCACTCTCAATAAAATATTAGGTAAGGTGTGGTCACTCACATCACCAGGAGGTATGGATGGATCGGTGAAGGTGACAAAGTAGGCAGGAATTCTATGTCCCCACCACAGCTGTCTGGAGATGCACCACGGGCGAGGGTTACCCAACCACTTGTACCACGTAGCCTCGTGCACCTTGGGGATGATACGCAGATCTCCACTGCGGACAGCCTGAACCAGACAATGAAGAGATCAAATAATGGCAACAAAATACGCTGGTGTCAAAGTCTACTTATGGGAAAATACACGTATCACAAGACATTGTCAGGAGGTGTGGTTGGTGACAGAGGGAGTAGATAGATATGAGTGCAACTACAACAGACTGTGAAGTGATCTACTACAGTCTCAACCAGGGGATCATTAAATTTATATAATAAGCCAGAGTCACTCTCATAGCTCCAGAAAAAATAAAACAAAAAGACAACAACAAAAAGCAAAACAATTAGCATCAGATGTTTCATATTAGGAGTTGCAATAACTCAATTACATGTCATTGTAATGACAACAAATTTGATACACTAGTTCTAGCACTACTACCTAAACAAAACGGCATCTACTACTGCAGCAC
>WLWD01004868.1_pt1 | contig 30168 bp, 21 predicted proteins | sample 6712731 | NCBI WGS metagenome assembly WLWD01 (sample SAMN12718690, study PRJNA576275) | sponge metagenome | isolation source: marine sponge | host: Mycale hentscheli | place: New Zealand: South Island, Marlborough, Capsize Point | collected 2014-11-01
CCACCTTTCGGTTTGACAATTTAGGTATTCTGTAAAGGGTCTTGAAAGTGTGGCTGATCTTATTGAGCTGACTACTACCTGCATTCTGCAGTGGGCGTGGTTAGTGTACGTTAATAGAGACTGAACTTAAGTCGCTGAACGATTTTGGTACCCAGAGTACTGTCCGCTGTCCGGATTTGAGAGATGGTCGCTCCTGGGAGTTTGTAAATGTACAGTAAGAATAGAATATTCAATCCGTGACTAGCGCTTTGTCCATTCCAGAGAGTACATCCGCTTCTCGGGATGTCCGCTATCGGAGATTTGACTGTATATTGTGGACCTTTTTTCCATATTGAACTAATGTATTGTGGACCCTTTTCCATATTGATCGGATATAATTGTGGACCCTTTTTTGTATTGAACTAATGTATTGTGGACCCTTTTCTATATTGAAATAATATGTTGTGGACACTTCCATATTGAACTAATATATTGTGGACCTCTATCCATATTGAAGTAATATATTGTGAACGCTTTTTCGTATCGAACTTATAATTTTGTGGACCCTTTTCTATATATTTAACTAATATTGTGGACACTTTTTCCATATTAAACTAATATATTGTGGACACTTCTCTGTATTCAACTAGTATATTGTGGACCTCTATTCAGAGCGGTAAACAATTCAATTTTTAGGATGATACGGGTAATGATTGCTAAACCGGAGGATTCTGTTTAGTGAAGTTTGGGTCGGGGTTGAACAACGAGTTAACACAAAAATACGAGAGGGTCAAAGTACAAATGACATATGTACGTCCAAACATATATAAATAAACAAACATCCCCGATTTTCAATTGTGTTACCTCTGTAAGTGTCTCGCTCGCTCGCCGACTAATAATTATTTGTCTTAATTTTAAGTTAGGTTTTAGCTGTGTAGTCTAATGCAATTTCATTTTGTGTGTGTTTATGTGTTCAGAATTTTGAAGGGGACACTGTGTTGTGAATACTATCTGAAAGATTTATATCGGGAAAAGGATGGCAAGCGTCAAGTATGAAGGACTTTTTTCACCGGAGAACTCTCCATGCAGTGATGACAATGATCAAACAATATTCATGCAAAATCTTATTTTTATTGGACGAAGTGATTTCTTTTTTGTTGTTTTTCATCGTTTCAAAAATTTTATGGTGCATAATCGCTTTTTTTTGTGGTCATTATACTGTTGTTTTACGTATGATAAATATTTGAAATACATAGGCAATATGAAAGATATACGCAGGTTGTCTACTATTGTTATAACCAGTGTAGTATACTTTTGATATACTTAAGTTATACATATGGTATACATATGGTTTACATATAGTTTACACATGTCGTATACTTTTGTTATATCAGTGTTATACACACCTGTGTAAACCGGTACCTATACATAGGAGAAACACTGGTGTATACTAGATGAGTAACCCTGGTGTGTTTCTCATATGTATAACAAAGCTATCCATGTGTTATACACCGGTGTATACTGAAGATTTTGCGTGGTGGGTGCACCCTATTTTTACCACCTTGAAAAAATGTAAGCTCAACTGAAACGGTACTTAAAACTGCTGCCTCTAATCTTCACTATGTGCTTGCTTTTCACTTTGTCTTGGGTTAGTTTGTAAGTTGATTAGTAAAGGGATTCCACACCTCCAGCAAGGAAATTGATCTTCTTAATTATGTCTATTATTCTAGAATTATAATTCCACTTATATGAACAGGTAAAACCAAATATTCTTTGTTAAGTACATGTTACTAAATTAATCTTAATAAAAAAGTATGTATGGTTGTTAAGTTCTGGAAAGGAGTGTCAGTAAACAAACTGACTCATGGAAGTGATTGGCTGTAATATAACCAAATCAAATTAATAATTTTAATTTCATTCATAAATGCATGACATATTATAATAAAATCCATTTATAATGATTGATGACTATAAATTTATCCTGATTCTGTTCATTGGAAATTTAACATTAAATCTGACAATATTCTCCAACGATGGACTCCGGTCACTTCCAGAATACAAGATCCTGACATGACCATCTCCATATTCTTTCAAATCTTCAATATGGCCGCTCTTGATCCTGTCATTAACATCTTCACTAGGTCCGTGCACAGCAACGATCGCCCACTCAGAAAAGGTGCGGCTTCTCATCAAATAAACATTCTCATCAAACTTCTTTCTACTCCAGGAATAGTCAGAAGGCAGCGAACAAGGAGAGTTAAAATCAGAGGCGCATGTTTTCATTGTTGTGATACAACAGTGACTGTGTTGGCCAGTGTCGATGCGACTGTTGTACTGCCTGACTGCATTCGTGCCAGACAAGCTTCTGTAGAAACCTCTGACAGCCATCAGCAGTTTAGATGCCTTCTCGAATCCACTGCAACTTGAAATCAGAGACAGATACGTCTTCTGTTTCAAGGAGGAATGGATGCAGGGCTTTATCTTTCTTTCTTCCAAGTGTTGAGTCCATTGCATTGTCCACTGGCCAGAGTAGCTTCAGTCTGATACAACGGTCATGATTTTCCCCGCGAAATATTCTTTGTAGATTTGCACAATGTGCTGCCAGGTTATGAAGCCATGCTTGAGACACCAGTCACCATGGTACCTTCGGGAGGGGCCACAATACCAAATTAGTACTGAAAAATAACAACAGCAAAAAACAAAAACAAAAACAACAAATAATAAAATACTAAACACAGCAACTTAAGAGCCAGTGCTGCCCATCACTGAATTGCCATCCGTCCTACTGTACTGCCACAGAAACACAAAGTTGTGCACTTTGCCTCACCAGCTTATTTTTAAATGTTTGTATCAATTGGTTATGGTATTCAAATACAAAGATATCAACTATTCTGATGTGCCATATACATTTAAAGGCTATAACCTAAAATACGTAGCTATCAACACTAACATAACTTATATTTACATATATATATATATATATATATATGACCATAAGATGTACATACAGGAAATTAAGCAGAGATATAGTGTGGTACATTACAAAAGTTGTAAAATTTGTTGCTGCAAGCATGTTAAAAAGCATTTCAATTGTTTGGAAACAATAGATGTTAAAGTGTTTTTTAAGGTTCTACATTATTTCAACTACTACTACTTTGTCAATATGACAATGACAATCAGATTTAGCTCGAATAGCACAATTTTGATGTGAACTATCTTGACATGATTAATTTTATTATGGTTCAAATTATTATTATAATTATGTACATATATTCTATAAATAATACTTTACATGAGTCAGAGTGTGACATGGTGAATTGAAATGAGCAGGCTAATTAATTTACAGGAGCCACCCTAGATATTTTCACTGCTGTAGTTTGTCCTAGAACTGGTAACTCTTAGTGCAAAAGTTGGCTATAGGGGCTCCACACACCCCCAGCTAATTACTTAGCAGCTGCTCTAACCAGGTTGGGTAGTCTCTACCTGAGGAAGGTAGCTATAAACACCAAGAAAACTGGTGAGCTAAGGTGCTATAACTACCAGAGCAATGAGCTTGAGAGTTATTTCAAGGGTTGCTGCTAAAAAATCACTGTTAAGATATCTAGCATTGAATATATAGTATTTCATGAGTCAGTGTGTGATAGGGTGAAATATTTCAAGAACAGGATTTCACTAGCCAGAGGCTAGTGAAAATATAGCCTGAGAGTGAACTATCTAGCCAGATCACTCTGATGAGTGTAATAAGTGGTTTATTCTCTTCACTACTGCACAGAAAAAACCTTGAAACACTATGAACACAATCACTACTTAAAAATAATAGTGAAGATATCTAGGGTGGAATAAATACATTTATTCCACCCTAGATTATCTTCACAATGTTATCTTTAGGTACTGACCACATAGTGTTATCACATGGCTGTATTGATACACTAGATAATCCACTCTCAGGCTTTATTTTCACTTGCAACCCAGTTAGAGCAGCTGCTAAAATGTCAGCTGGGGGTGTGGATAACCCCTACAATCAACTTACTGCTGTGAGTTACCAGTCCTCTAGTACTAACTACAGTAGTGAAGGTATCTAGTGTGGAATAAACCACATATTACACTTGTTAGAGTGATATGGCAAGATATTTCACTCTCAGGCTGTATTTTCGCTGCCTCTGGCTCATGAAAATAAATTAACCTGCTCAAATATTTCGCCATATCACACTCTGACTCATGTTATATATATGTAATATATAATGACATACTTCCAAATTTTCTTGTGCTTCTACACAGGTCTGTGATTTTCTTTAACACTGCAGATGTCCCCATCTCTGGGTCATCCAAAACTTCCACAACATTATACAGTTCTTTTCCCTTATGAAACTGAGTCTCCAGGATCCTAGCTTCATTTTGCCACTGATCACAAGAGATTCCACTCTCTCTTAAAAACTGCTGATCAAGATGAGTGAGTGTTCCTTGACTTCTATAGCAGACTTCCTGGGCAATCAGTTCCTTGTCTCGCTGTTGAGTTACACTGGATACTATTATTAGTACATCTTTAGTACAGAAGCTGCTGGAAGGACTGGAATGAGTGATACTTAGTGATGCCATGTTATGTTTTGCCATTACTGTATGAAGAATATTTCTGATGTAATCAAAGGAAGTATTACACATGTACAATATAATTAGCCTCATAGATTTAGATGGACAGACAGACACAATGTATGTTAGTGCACAGGAATACATTGGACATTCAAATTATAAAATTAATCCCAAATTTGAATCAATAATTATAATTATAATTGAGGAAAATAGGAAAAGAAACAATACAGCCTTGTCTATACAAACTGAAAGCAGTCTATAGACTAAACTTGTAGTAGTTTGATCAATTAGAGGAGCCAAAGAAAACTACTATGTATTGTCAACAACAACATTATCTGACATAAAATCTTCTGGATTGGTACAACATGTAAATTGTTTGGAGTTTTTTTTGTTCACCTTTTTAAAAGTACTAAGGAAGACATTACTAAGAAGGAATCCCTTCCACACATATTAAAAACAACAACATCAAATCTGCTCTTTAATTAAATGAAACTGTGCATGCTCACTACAACATTACAAAATTACACAAAAATTGCAGCTGCTTGTCCTGCTCTAACTAGCACGTACCTGCAACTACAGGAAGGTCTTTGCTGGAGGAAGAAAAGCACCATATAGGCTTAAAGACTACCAAAATAGGAACATGTGAACTTGACAAGAATATCTACAGATTCTCGTGAGTAATTGTCTGACTGGCTTAGAACAAATTATTGATGTCTGGACAGAAAACCTAGAAAAAAATATCTGTGTAGTCAACTGAAATTATGACTTTTTAATAATAGTTATGGTCTTGCTAATTCGGTGAATTAAATTTAACTTACCAACTTTACCATCCCCCCTCCCTCCCCCCTGAAATAAACCCTGCTATCTCAACCTCTAACTGCAGCAATACAGTTACATGTGCATTATACATACTACATTTTTGGGGTCCTTGGCACTCTTTGTAAACTCAATATTAAATAGGTGATTACCTACTGAACCAACATTTGGTCCTAATTTATTTGGATTATCAGCTCTTATGTAAATGTGGAAATAGAGTAGTAAGACAGTAATTAACCCTCAGCGTGCATGCGCGAGAGGGTTATAGTAGGTCGTCCTGTCTGTCTGTCTGTTTGTCACGCTCTTATTTTGGAGATTACTGAGAATTAACCATTGATTTAGGTATTACTCAGGACGAAGATTTAGGACCATATTGTGCTACTTTTTTTAATTTCGGGCTAATTGTTGAGAAAACGCGAAGCTTTCAGCTCCGCGTAGGAACCAGCTTTTATGGGCAACACCCCCTAGCGTCACGTCATAATCACATGAGCAAAATAATTTCTTGCAGCCAGCGGTGTAGCTCGCTTTATTCTGAAAGTTAACGGAGCGGAAAGAAGTAAAGTTTCATGTTCAAAATGTATACCAGTGAGTGTTTCCGGCTAGTTTAGCTTCTTAAGACAGCATTTTCATGTACCAGTTTCATTGGTCGAGCTATATTGATGCCCTCATTGAAATAGCTAACAGATTGATTTATTCTTTTGGAAGGAGATTATATTGTAATAGCTAGGTAGTGTTTAATAGCGCTGAGGGTGCACACCTTTGGTGCTTCATTGCAATACAGTAACACATGGCTTACTGTTATTAGAGGAAGGTTTTGCACCAGGTTTATTATGTTCACTTCCAGCTTCTGAAAGACATTGAAGATATTTTAGAAGTTTATACTAAATGGATGTAACTTTGAAACCTTTTCACAGTGTCAGTAAAAAACAACAACTATAGTTCTTAAACTATAAGTGAACAGATTAAAAAACTAAGTAAAAAATGTTAAAAATTGATTTTTGTTTAAAAAGTATAGAATGGCAACCATTTTTTTTTTTTTTGCTGGGTGGAGGGAGTGCTGGGGTGGGATAAAATTAAAAAAAATACTTAGACATGTTTGTTATAGTGTAATTAACATTTACTTTAGGAAAAATTTGATTCTTGAAAGATGCTTATGCCGCAAGAATGTTTTTGTATAGATCATAGATTTGTTATTGCACGATCTTGATTTAAGAAAAAAGGTTTTATAAATTCTTATTGCAAAGTTTGTACATGATTCCAGGTTCTTCACACATCCGACGCTCGCGGGATTAGGACAGGATTTTTCCCACCTGAATTTCGGGACTACTTGTGGTTAGAGGTCAAGGTCTGGGAAAATCCCGCCCGGGTGCTCTAAGCCTTACTTCTCCAAACTTTACTTGATTTGATATAATAGCAAATTTCTCGCAGTCTCCGTCAAGTTCAGCGGTGGAGTGTATTAGTGGTGCGGTTTGCTGCCAGTTATGGTGAGGCGCGATATCCTCGCCTTGTTGGCGGTAGCTAGTCTGGCGTTCTGTCAAAGAAGTAAGTAAAGAGCAAACTATAATTATGTTAGATTACTTATTGATGATATTCACCGTAGCTAAGAACTTTTATGAATACTGGCTATTATACTTATGGTTGCTTGAAGTAGCCTACTTTATAGAAACCTGTATGTATATTGGAGCTGGCTTCCTTGTGAAAAAAAAAAATCAATTTTTAGATTCACAAGAAAAAGACTGATAAAAGTGAGCTGTGAATATGAACTGTCACATGGTCAACACATGTAGGGGCCTTATGATTTCTTGCACACTATAGGCTTGCAATGCCTCTTTTCTTAAAATACATGATTCTCCTCAGGCTATATGATAGTGACTGTTTTGTAAAGCTTAGGAAAAGCGTTATTGTAATGTTGGAAGTTATAGACCTGTTGTTGATGTCTCCAGCAGCTTCTAATGATGCTGTGAATACTGCCTCTGGCCAGGCAAGTACATGTGGCCCTCGTATAATGACTGTTCTCAGGCTTAATTGGCGAGCGAGCAACTATAAGATGTAGTCTATGGAAATCCTGAATACGTCGTCGTTTTGAATACGTCGTCGTTTAAACGCGGGCGCGCATTCCAGAACTTCGCTCGCTCGCCCAACCAATGCTACACGAGCATTTTCTAGTGTAGCGTATAAACTAGTGGTGTGCTTGAGCACAAATGGCGAGCGAGCCTTAAACTACACTATTGTTAAATGATTGATTTTAACAACTAACACTCAAGCTACTAAAATAAAGTTGAGTTTTTAAATTAAGTTAATGCGGTAAAGGGGTTTCAATTCCATAGTAACTGCTCCCCGCAACTGTTTGAATTGAAAAAGAAGCAACAAAATCAAGTCACGTTATTTAAAATTTTCTTTGTGATATTCTTAATAGTAGTTGTAACGCACAATACTTTCACACAACTGAACATACCTACGCAAGACTTACCTTCGTGGTTAGTCTAGTGGACAATGAATTTTAAAATAAATGCTGTTGAGTAGGGCGTATAATTGTGACAAATAGCGTATTAACTTAACACCGCCACTAACTCGAATAGAAATGGAGCGCAAAACAATTCAAAGCGGTAAACAATTCAATTTCTAAGGTGATACGGGTAATGGTCGCTACACCAGAGGATTCTGTTTAGTGAAGTTTGGGACGGGGTCGAACGCTGAGCGAACACAAAAATACGGAGGGTCAAAGTACAAAATGACATGCATACGTCCAAACATATATCTAAATAAACTAGTGATGTGCTTGAGCACAAATGGCGAGCGAGCCTAAAGACTATACTATTTTGACTTCTAACACTGAAAATAAGGTTCAGTTTTTAAATTTCGCATACACGGTAAAGGGATTTCAGTGCCATAGTAACAACTCTCTGCAACTGCTTGCAATGAAGGAAAAAAACAACAACAAAACAATACACGTTATTTAAAAGTTTTCTTTGTGATATGACAATGCTTTGACACAACTGGACATGCACCTACACAGACTTACCTTCGCAGTAGTCTAGTGTACAATGTATTTTCAAGTAAATACTGTTGCGCACGGCTTATAATCATGACAAAGAGCGCATTGACTTACCACCGCCACTAACTCGAATAGAAATGGAAGTCCCTTAAGTTTTCAAGTTGTAACTGCACCCACAAAAGAATTCAAAAAGGTAAACAATTCAATTTCTAGGGTGATACGGGTACTGATCGATAAACCAGAGGATTCTGTTTAGTGCAATTTGGGACGGGGTCGACCACGTAACTAACACATAAACGCGAGGGTCAAAGTACAAAATGACATACATACGTCCATACATATATACAAATAAATAAATAAATAAACATCCCCGATTTTCGATTGTGTTACCCCTGTAAGTGTCTCGCTCGCTACGCTCGCTCGCCAATAAACAAACATCCCCGATTTTCGATTGTGTTACCCCTGTAAGTGTCTCGCTCGCTACGCTCGCTCGCCAATTATATTCTGTTTGTTGTTGTACAAGATGTTTTGTATGTTACGTTTTTTTTTTACGAGAAATGGTTTGAAAGTTATACGGCATTTTCAAATGGAAATCCTGAATACGTGGTCGTTTAAACGCGCGCGCGCATTCCAGAACTTCGCTCGCTCGCCCAACCAATGCTACACGAGCATTTTCTAGTCTATATAATAATACGCTTCTGTGTCAGTAACGACGACGACCGACGATGTGTGTATTCATGAATAATTCATGAGCTTTGTATGGTTCGGTAAAGCATTATAACTAATTGGCGAGCGAGCGTAGCGAGCGAGACACTTACAAGGGTAAAAATGAAAAAATCGGGGATGTTTGTTTATTTGTATGTATGGACGTACGTAAGGCATTTTTGTACTTTGACCCTCGCGTTTTTTTGTTAGTTCGGTTGTCGACCCCGTCCCAAATTGCACTAAACAGAATCCTCTGCTTTATCGATCAGTACCGGTATCACCCTAGAAATTGAATTGTTTACCGTTTTGAATTCTTTTGCGGGTGCAGTTAAAACTTGACAACTTAAGGGACTTCCATTTCCAGTTAGTGGCGGTGGTAAGTCAATGCGCTCTTTGTCATGGTTATAAGCCGTGCGCAACAGTATTTACCTGAAAATACATTGTCCACTAGACTACTGCGAAGATAAGTCTGTGTAGGTGCATGTCCAGTTGTGTCAAAGCATTGTGTGTTACAACCACTACTTAGCTAAAGCCATATCACAAAGAAAACTTTTAAATAACGTGTATTGTTTTGTTGTTGTTTTTTTCCTTCCAAGCAGTTGAGAGAGTTGTTACTATGGCACTGAAATCCCTTTACCCTGTATGCTAAATTTAAAATCATTCATATAAAAATAGTATAATCTTTAGGCTCGCTCGCCATTTGTGCTCAAGCACATCACTAGTAAGCTGGTGGAATCGACGAATAAAGGTTGGGGTTAGTTTTCAAAAGAAAGGCTAAAGTACGAAATAAAAGACAAAAGTTTCTCAGGACAGAATTTCAGAAGCAGGAGAGAGACAAAGTAAAAGGGGGCTCCATGACTCAAGAAAAAGAGCTGAAGATAGGAGAGGTGGGTAGAAGAAAAGCTCAGATAGTTCAGAAAAAAGAGAGTAGGAGAGGGAAACGTATGTAACCTTAACCAATGGTAGAGAATGATAACTGAGTAAGATAACTTGTGCTACTGCATTCTTACTTTGCAATACGTCAAGTGCCACTATGTGGCGGGGTACTTGCTAGTTTTATATAATAGACAATATACTTATTTGTAGCTTGGAAGGCCAACTGCTAGTTTATACTTTTGATTAGATGAAATGAATCACTTCTTCCCTTAATGTGTTTCTCTTGGAGTATTATAGTTCCTAAACTCAACAGAAGTAATAGTGTGTGTGCGTAAGGAGCATGAATTTGGTGGGTCAGAGTTCGTAGATTGCCTCTAACATTTCACCTTCAATGTTTAATAACTAGTAAGTTTTTTTAAAATAAGGAATATCCTTTGCCACCGTTACCTGCATTCAGTATATGTGGCTTTTTTTAAACAGACATCCTCTCTCCCCCCTTCCCCCCCCCCCCCCCTCCCACTTCCCTTGACCGATCACTGTTTAGCTAGTATAACTTGGTACATGTAATTTTCCCAAGTTGGCGATGGTACGAGAGCGCGTATAGTTTCAGTGTATAATGGAAGAGTCAACTCAGTGAAAAGTGAATTGACACACAGAGAGTAACTGGTGCATACTGAATGTGTACGGATGATTGACTTTCAGTTGTACGGGTGGAAATGCTCTTGAAGCAAAGAGAGGGAGTGGTTTCACGTGTATATGTTTTAGTTCAGTATAAGCCTTGGTGCATGCACATGGCTGGTCGTGTTACATCTCATGGGCTATCGGATGCAGCACATTTTTTCTCTCCATGATACCATAAATGTTCCTAGTAATGCTCTTTTTTTTCTTGTCATAAGTTCTCTCTGAGCATTAGAATTATTGACGGAATAACAAACTGTTTTGTGGTATGTTGGCTGCTTACCTCCTCATGTGCACTTGTACCTGATTAGCATAACAAGTTTGTCTATTGCATATGTAGTCATAAGAGATGTTTATTTAGTTACGTCATGGTGATACTAGGTCAACACGAACTAAAAAGAATTTGAGCATAAAAGATTTGCTGTTTGTTTTTTGTATCATTCTTTGCATGCCTTCACCTTTTACATTGTGTATTTTGTGCATGTGACTGAAATTCAGTTTAAGAGGGATTAATTGAGAAGAACGAATAGAGAAGGGGCGTGGTGTTTGGGTACGGGTGAGTGCCAAAGGCACATTTTCTCATTACCAAACGAGAAGAAATCCTTTAGATGTAGTACATTTTGTAAACTTATCTTGAGAGTTGTCTGGAAAATATTTTTTTTCAAGATAATTTCTGTGCATTATGCTAGTTTCTTTTTCATTTTTAATACTACCAGGTTATGCAATCAATTTCAATTCTCTTTTTATTACTAGTGATGTGCTTCAGCACAAATGGCGAGTGAGCCATTATGCATAAGTAACACAAGTAACGAGACGAAATAGACTAAAGTTGATTTCAAAGAGTATGTAGCAGTTTAACATTAATTATAGCTAGCAGTTCCTGAGTGGTGTAAGCCATTCTGAAAATATATTTTATCAGTAGCTCTAAACAACAAATACTTTGCTACTAAAACACAGACGAGTTTTGAAATTTGAAAATTGTGTTTTCACATGTACACTTGTTCACTGGATATACCAACACAAGACTACTTGACATTGTGTTCTCTTCCTTACTTGACTTACGTATTGGACGGTGGAATTTCAAGCACAAACACTACTGTTGCATATTGAGTATAGCCATGACAAACAGCCCATTTAACTTACCATAGCTAGTACTTTATAAAAAAATTAAATCCAGTAAGTTTGTAAGACCTAATTGTGTCCCGCACTTTCGGATCATATCTGAAACAGCTTAATTCTAAGGGGTAATATTTGTAATATTGGTAAGTATCCCCACCAAGAAGATTCTATTTAGTGGAATATGGGATGGGGCCGATTGTCATGCGAACAAAACAAACGAGAGAGTCAAAGTACCAAAATGACATACGTATGTCCAAACATATATATAAGCCAGCGAATAAATATCCCCGATTTTTGATTGTGTTACCCCTGATAGTGTCTCACTCACTCGGTCAATTATTATTATTATTTATTATTATTATTATTATTATTATTATTATTAGGAATATTACAAGATCAATTATCTTTAATTAATTATTTATTACACAGTATAGACTATTTTAATTGTTCAGACAGTAATGTGAGTGTTGTACTGCTACAGATGGCCAGTATCGGATAACCAACCCCAGTAGCAGCAGTTCCAGTGGCAGCCAGTACAGTGGGTTGGTCCAAGTCTTCTACTACGGTCAGTGGGGAACCGTCTGCAACAGGAACTGGGGGTTCATAGAGTCCACCGTGCTCTGCCGGAGTCTGGGGTACAGCTCGGCCGTGAGGACGGTACAGGACGGCTACAGCAGATATGGGAGTATTGGAGGGCCCGTGTGGTTGGATAACGTGCGGTGTCCGTCTTATGTCTATTCCATGAGTAGATGCCATAATGACGGAGTTGGAAATGTGTCTGCCACCTGCTACGGTCATAATGGCGACGTGGGTGTGGTCTGCACTGATAGTGAGTTAGGAAAACATCAGGAAAAATGTTTGTATTTTGTCAGTGAGTGCATTATTGTATGTATGTGTGTATGTATGAGCAATGTCTGGTATGTATTTACACCAGTAGCATAAGATGGTGAGGTGTGTGTACATGGTGAGGTGTGTGTACATGGTGAGGTGTGTGTACATGGTGAGGTGTGTGTACATGGTGAGGTGTGTGTACATGGTGAGGTGTGTGTACATGGTGAGGTGTGTGTACATGGTGAGGTGTGTGTTGGTGTGTAGAACTATGTAGTTGGTTGTTATTGCTGGCATGAGGTATTATACTGAGAGAAATTTTACAGGTATGCCTGACCTATAATAATATTGCACTAGGGCTTCTCAGTGAAATCATTGGCACTGTTAATTTAAAATGTACTCACATACTGTAGGATAAGTGTGAACATATTGACAAATATATGTGGTTAGTTTAGTAGGCGTTGTCGAGTTTAGTTGTTGTTTTTGTTGTAATTTTTTTTTCTTCTTGCCGGCAACTGAATACCTGTATAACTGGTGAGCATTTAATTGGATTAAGTTCATCAACACGATTTTTGTAAAAAAATTTTTAAAATAATTACAGGTTTAATAATTTAGGATTTACATACATAAATGAATATGAATGGTGAATGAGAGGGTGTGGGTGTTGGTGACAGGCAGTGTCACTTAGTCATGAAGTGGTTGTCATGTTGTTTCTCTTAGGACTACTCTTATTGTCCCCTGGCAACATTCTCCAGACAACTAGCTAATGGCGACCATTGCAGTGATCTTGTCATATAACATCTCGAGAAAGTGGACAGATTTGTACCGACGTAATAGTGGATTAATTGATAGTGTTCTGGCACAGCCTAGTGATTGTGTGTGTGTATTGATTGGAGCATGCTCATTAGATATAAAAGTCTGGCTTCTTTAGTTGGAGCTTGACTGATTTTGTTCAGGTTGTTTGCAAGTTGGTGGAGTGTGCAGGATGGGTGGAGTTTGTAGGTTGGGTGGAGTTTGTGTGTGATGTAGCTTACCTTCTTCTGGTGGAGTTCCTTTTCTCTCATCTCACTATGAGAGTATGTATAGGGTATTATTGAGTTATTGTGTGGTGGCTGGATCGGTGTAACTGATAAGTTGTGTAAAGACTGTGAGGTGAGGAAGTGGTGAATACTAGCAATTGTGTAGTAATGCCTGACTAGTGTGACGTGTGTATGTGTGTGTGTGTGTGTGGGCTAGGGCTAGGGCTAGGGCTAGATAGTTAGAGCATGTGCTTAGGTACTGGTGGATTTAGTGCACTAAATCCACCAGTACCTGAGCGCATGCTCTAACTATTTTAGAACCGCAGTTTACCCAAAGCCGGCCCAGTTTCCACTAGCAACTTGGTTTATCAGCATTTTCGCACAAATATGGCGGAATTTCCAGCGAATTTCCGGCCCAAATTAAAATTCAATTAAAATTCAATTGAAGCACACCTGGCAGGTTTACTTTAGCATTGTAGCTGCCGGCTGTTATCTCCAGATCTAACTCTACCCTGGGCTGGGCTGCTGCTCTGCACTGCGGTAAACAGTTAAGCAGCTAGCTATGGTAAATTCCTGGTATGAGCGTCAGCTGGAGAGTTGTCCAGCAGGAGAGTTGTCCGAACTAGGGCTGGAACTAGGGCTGGTCCCGTATAGGTCGGATATGAGAGGGTAGTAGACCCTCACATATCATATCCAGGCCTCACACAGCTTTATGCGGCCTATTCTATTAAACTAAAACTCAAAAATAGCAATACCCCAAGGGTGGTTAGTATGCACAGTTTATATACCTAAAGGCAAAAAATAGTGCACACTTACCAAGTTAGTACACCTAGTAACAATATAGCAACGGGTTCTAAGTGATTATAGTTTACAGCCGAATAAAAAGCTGAAATAATTGACAGCTGAAATAATTGACATAAACATCCCTTATAGTGGTTCACTCACCAATTATCTTTTGCAGTGATCAAAATAATAACATATTAGTCTACACTGTTGACTGTTTTTATGTTATTTTTATTTTTGTTCTATTTGTATTTTAGCCTATACAGTTGTAGCATAGCTCCATACCCTACCCACAATTCTAATACAAATCATTTCCAAGTGCCTTAGATGATTTATCTGCAAGGCATAACAGAATGAGGATGTGGCATAATTACTATGTTAATGATTCAGTCATTCTCGGCTGAAGTTATTATAATAATAGCTAATTTTCTCGTTCTTACAACCAATAATATTGTTAATTAAAACTTAACCCGATATTTCAACTTCTTGCCGAATATAGTAGGATATAGTAGACAGTAAGCGTACCCTCCAGAAATCTTGCTGTTAGCTCTTGCAACATTTCATACTGCTATACAATGCAGCAAGATGCAAGGACGCAAATGCATGTAAATTAAAGCTCCATGTACTTGCATTGTGCACTTATTTCAGTTCAAATTCTAGGAACAGTGACATTATTTCTCAAAGGGGACAAGGCAACACATTTGTCAGAGTGATTATAATGTCTGATCTCAATACTCTGGCTCTGGTGTGATGCTGCCTGACATGGCTACCACCATAGCTGTCTCCACGAATGTCACGTCACTGTCAGTACACAATCACTTCTCCCAAACAAACTTGTTTCTTTTGTCTACGTCATAGTGGGCGAAGGGTTGACACCGAACTAAGTTGTGCTTGTCTGTGCACAGAGGGCATTTGATAACTGGTGGCAATTTATGGCTTGCTCTTGGCTGAGCTGTTGGCTGGTGATGTGGAAGTAGTTCCACAGGCGTCTGGGGCCATTTGTTTGACAAGTTATCTTATGTATTCTTCGGCATCTTCTACTTCTTCAGGGGTCAACTGTGGTCAAACTCTCTGTGGTGATATACTAACACAATGTAAACAGCAAACACTAAGACTATACTACTGCTATCATGGGGGGTATGACTAATTTATGGTCAAGTTTATTGTACAATCCTTACCAAGCTGCACAACACAAACACATTTTTTTGTCTCTGTAAAGCACTTTACATTAAAAAAAATTACAGAAAATACATTGCAGTTTCTAATTTATTTGTGAAGTTTTTAAATGACTCCAAAAAAAATTAGACACACTCATACTGTTTTAACTGACTCATGTCTTAACAGATACAGTGGTTCAACGTGATCTAAATTTATTGAATACCCTGCTGTGCTACCAGTACTATGTGTAATAGTTATAACCAATATTGAGCTTGTATGTGATTACAAATCCCAAGACAGGAGGGTGAAGCCCAAGTTGCGAGGGTTTGTGAATTGCAGTACAAACCAATTCTTATTGATTTTATAGCCCAAGGACATAGACACCAAGGCAGGTTTCTGTTCTTAGTTGTTTTTTTTGTTTTTTTTTTCTGAGGGAAGTGAGTCGGAAAAGCAGGACCTCAGATGATTATACTAATATGACACATAGAGTAAAAAGAGAAAATGTATTTTTCCTTTAATTTAATGTGTCCTGTGTGATTTATGTTATGGGCATAATAGCCTGATTTAGATCATATCACTCTATTGTTGGTAAAGAGAAATAAACCCTCCTTTCAAAATTCCATAGACGTAATATATTTCCCCATTATTTTTAGTGACCTTTCTGTAATGAATCTGTTGTGCACAGAGCTAGCTGGAAAAAGAGATTACTCTGAACTTGTTGTTTGTTGATCTTTGTATCTGTGTGGGTGTATAATTTAGTGGGACCAAGAGGGAGTTCAAATTTGTGAAATGTTTAGTTTGAAAAAACTCATTACATATTTATGCATTTCTCACATTGTAATTTGTGTACTTATCTGTCTGTCTTTTTTTCCTTTTTTGTCTGTGTACTAAGTTGCTGTAATTTGTTCTTTTCTAAGAAATTGACCAGAACTGGCCACCACCTCATTGTGAAATCAGTACCCGGCTTATGGCCTTTCATACACAATATCTAGGACTTGTTACCAAATACAGCATGGAAAACCCTTTCTTTAGTTAAAATTTACTAAGACATAGTTCAAAATAAAGGAGGAAAAACTGTTGTGTACTCTTTAATTAGCTAGAATTCACTAACACATGTGTCTACGCTTCAAAATAAAGGAGGGATGCATATTTTTTAATTAGCTGGAATTCATAATAATGATGATAATAATAGTTATAATAATAATAATAACAATAACAAAGATAATAATAACAATATTGTAATAATAATAATGATAATAATTATAATTATAATAATAATAAGAACTAATAATAATAACCACAATAACAATAACAATATAGTTATAGTAGTAATTATAGTTTTATTACTAATAGTGTAATTGTTGTGTTGTTATCATTGTTATTATAACAACAAGAATGATTATAATTATAATGTAATTAAATAATGGAATACTATTACATGCATACAACAATGCTATGTTGACATAAGATAATCCTGTTGAGGTTGTGTACTGTCAACTATTTTAAATACGGTTATATAATTTCACCAAAGCTTATTAAAGTGTGGTTATGGAAGCATCACTGACAACAAAATAATTCCCATTTATTAGTGCTGTCTGAGCTATTTTTTTTCTTCCCTTTGCCAAGTAACAGATATTTCTCTTCCACTCATTGCCACCAAATAAGAAACAGGGCACAATATCGTTATTAATAAGTTGGACATTGAGAGACTAGTTTACATGAAGTTCGGGCATGTGCGCGAGTTTTTCGCGAATTTAGTCCGGTCCGGTCCGTGTTTTAGTCAGACCTCAAGTAAACAAGAATCAGTGGTGTAAGAAGATGTTACCGTTTGGGGGGGGGGGGGGGGGGGGGGGTGGGGAGGGTTCCAAAGACATGTTTTTGTGGTTGAATATTGTTCATGTAAGAAATCATCACATGAGATTGTTCCCCAAAATTATGGGGGGCTCCAGCCCCCGGAGCCCCGCCCCCTTCCTACGGCACTGAGGTTCCTTACAGCCTTTTTTAATCCTGCCACACACTGCCCAGAAGGCCAGTGCTGTTTGAGTGTGTATTGATCCGCATCAGTTTGAAACCTCTCTCTCTCTCTCTTATACTAGCTGAATATGGCATTTGGTGTCAACGAGACCAGGTGTGTAGGCTCCCATGGTAACAAGTGTTAAATAATTGTCACATTTTTTCTTCAAGCTCACATGACAAGAGCAACAACTGCCAAGAATAGCCTGACGTGATTGATAAGTTTAGTAAATTTTTTATAAACATTATTGTTAAAAAACAACAACACAAAACAACAACAACAACAATGAGCAAGCCAACGAGTGCATTCTGCTTTGTGCCATCTGTTTTTTTTTTTACATGCATATGTATACATTCTTTTACTCGAATGGAATATTTTCTGGTTCATTTGGCACGCTATTGAATGAGATAGTCGATATTACTGGACCATAAAATTTGTTTCTTTGTGAACGTTTCTTATTGTCGCTGTCTGTACATAATATGGAACACTAAATTTTAATCCGGAAAATGGCTGAGTTTATACTGCTACTAATACAGAGCTACTAATGCTTCTTTTTGTTTCTTTTTTTAATCGTGAAGTTCATATACACTTAGGCAGTAAATTTTTGTGACCAGTAAAGTACATGTACGCATTTCGTAACATTAAATTATGCTGGGCTCAAAAATAGCTTGAGTAAATTCAAAATGTAAACTATGTTATTCTATAAGTTAAGTTATAGAGTCAGCACTTTTCATTAGTGGTATATTTGCTATTGTTAATTCTCTGTTTACTTTATTGAACTTGGGTGTGTTTGCTAATAAATTGGTGTGCGTGCTAAATGCATTTGAGTCGAATCACATGACTTGATGAAGTAACAACATGTACAGCTTATATATCTGGTCATTAAACCCAAAACTCGTGAAAACAATGTTTGGTAAATTATGACTAGTGAGCAAAGGAATTGAAGCCCAGCATTGTCCCATGGGATGAGACGGTGAGAATGGTAGGGGGAAGCGAGGTATTGGAAGGTGTTGGTAATACATATTCACTTCTCTAACTGTTAAATAACGAGATTATCTTCTGAGTATTTGAGTACATTCTGAGTACATACGTCATTGGTATGCAGAAATGTATGTGCAGTATTTAAGTATTACTTTGTGTGAGACATTTTATTAAACTAAACAGAACAATTGAAGTATTGAATCGTGGATGTAATGATTTTCTGTTTGTCTCGTAGCTGGAGCAATTCGATTGGTTGGTGGTAACTCTGCCAGCGAGGGACGCGTGGAGATCTACAACGGTGGCTCGTGGGGAACGGTGTGTGATGACTACTGGTCCATACGCAACGCAGGAGTGGTCTGCCGTCAGCTGGGGTACTCCAGTGCCACTTCGTTCTACACGGCGGGACGCGGCACAGGGAGGATCTGGATGGACAACGTGTTTTGTAGCGGTAACGAGACGCATCTGTCGGACTGCCGGTTCAATGGGTGGGGCTCTAACGACTGCTCCCATTATGAAGACGTGGGTGTACGCTGCACTGGAGGTAAGTGATATGAATGAGGTATACGTACCTCTGATAAACAAACAGCGAGGGTATTTTCAACTTGAGGATGTGTAATATGAGGGGGTTATAGGTTAATTGAATTCATCTCAAGGGTGGAATTGCATGGCGGCTTCAATGTCTAGTTTGCATTGCATCACTATGTGGTTGCCATGGTTTCCCGACTAAGTAACGCAGCCAGGGAGTCTGCACAATTCACTGTAAGGCCTCTATTAATTGGACCACCCTTCACTCAAGGACTTCCCGATGGCAGCTTTGCCTGATATTAATATTATTATTTTTTTTTAATCCTGGGATATTGACTGAAAATACTTGATTTAGCATTACTCTTTCATCCTCAGTGATGTAATGTAATTATTTATTTATTTATTTAATATTATTATTATCATTCATTATTGATTTTTTTGTATTTATGTATGTATATTGACAAGTTTTTCTAGTGCTCAATTCATACAAGTGTTTTATTTCAGATAATTGATATTATTAGTTTGTGTGAAGGAATTGCTGGATACACCACAGACCAGCTTATATTCATATGTTGCCCATTTACTGCATGTATGGATGTCTTGCTTTAAGCTATATATATATAATTCCCTGGTATTAACTTAGTACAAGAAATGAAGGCAGTTACGTAAGAGTCTTTCACATGTCTGTACATGTTACTTCTGTATGTACGTTAATTATTTTGTATTTTTTTGTGTTTTTTTAATTTTTTATAATAGTTCTCTAATGTTAGCTAAAGCATTAGATTAAAGGAATTATTAGTTCAATGCATATATGTATTGTAAGTTGTCTACACATGATGGATTTTATTTGTTGTATTTCAAAGTACTGTACACATATACTTATAGTCAATATAGCATGGAGCTTCTGAAGTGTCTAATGTCTACCTAGACATAACTAGATATCATTTCAATACTCACTTAGACTTTTTGCATGAATTTACATAGATGAATGCCAATCTCACCACACCCACCCACACATATACACACACATACACACACACACATCTAAAAAATGCAAATGCAAATTCTCTAGCTGCCGCTAGGCAGTCATGCGCCTGTGCACTAAGCAGGCACTGTGAGTCGTGCAAGCAAAGCTCCTGGAGCCGGGCTATGAACTCGCAGGAGAACAGACCTTTCCTCACAGCAAGTGGTGTGGGCACCCAAAGTCCCACCTGGACCATTGCCTTGAATTTGCACCCCAGCAAATGCCATGTACCCAGTCACAGCTGGGTGGACTGGTGGGGCTGGTGGGAGGCAGATGGAAAAACTAGATGGAAAAATTGCCACACACACACACACACACACACACACACACGTCGCCCCCAGCGCTACCTGTAATGCACCCTAGAGCTTTCTCTGTGAATGCTTTGGCAATCATGTGCACAAGAATTGCAGGAGTCATCATGTCAGTTTGAAGTCATTGTCATGTCAACTATCAACTAGCTTTTTAGAGGACTGAGTCAATTTCATTTAATTCAAACAAGTTTAGGATTGTATACTTGTGGCTGATTCCTATTCCCATTAATACACTTTACAACGGAATATTCAAAGTACATGTATTACATGTTACTACAGAAACCTCGTAATTCCCTACTCAGCACATTATTCTATGGAATTAAAATTACTTAATACTATTAAGCACTTCCTGTCAGACTTCAAAGGCTTCCCCACCTCTTGCTTCATGGACTCCACCACTAAAGGGGATTTCACTTCTTGTGGTCGGGGAGTAGAGCTCCAAGAATTAAATATTAAATATACTGTGAGGCCTATGAAATATTTGCTATCAGAGATTGCCTTAAATAGAATTTATAGTAAGTACTGCAATAAATAAATGAATATGTAAATAAAAAAGAAACAAGTTTAGTAGCCCGTGCTGTCTAGCACTGCTACACAGTTGAATTTAGTTGATTGAAAAATCAATCGCTTTCAAACTGTTTTTTTTTTTTAATAAAAAGATGAGAGTTTTCTAAGCCAGGAATTTGGCTACTTGTTCTTTTCCATTGTTGATAATCTAAATACAGGCTGCTGCTATGGAAACGATGTGGTGTGTGTACTTGTATATATATTGTGTTGAGATTCATTAAAATTGTGTCAAATATTTTTAAGTACTCCTTTGTTGTTGTGACAGATAAGTAATTCTTTCGTAAGTCTGTAGTTTTTTCCTCCAACCATTTTTACCACAGTTTAACTCCCCATTATGCTGAACTGATGCATCTGATACACTCACTTCTCCAGCTGAAATCACTGTCAGACGATTGGACGTAAAACAGCTCAGAATATTTTCCAAGCCACAAAGACCCACTATCTGAAGCCACTCTGCTTTTCCCCCGATGCTTCTAATTCTCCACCCATATTTATACCCATGTTATGAAGAATTTAATATAATTCATGCGACATTTGGTTAATCCATTTTGTAAATCATAGCTTGTGTACACATGAAACTGTTTAGCCCCCACCCAGTAAAGGTGTGATGTTCCTCCCTAGCCAAAATTCCTTTATCAAACCCTGTAACATGCACATTTTACACACTACAATATGGTACATCCATCAAGTGTGTATGTATATGTGTGTGTTTTTGTTGTTTTATTTACTAAATAATCTTATGTCATAAATCTTATTCCAGCTGTTTCAGTTACAGTGTAAAACCTCTTTTATTAAGTATCAGTTGCTCCATGTATATGTGGTGGCTGTGTGGTGTAGTGGTTGTGTCCTTGACACCTTGAGTGAGGTTCTGAGTTCAAGCCCCGGCCACTAAGGCAATTTTCCATCTAGTTTTCCCATCTGCCTCCCACCAGTCCACCCAGCTGTGATTGGGGACCTGGCATTTTCTGGGGTGCAAATTCAAGGTCTTTACTCATGAAACAGCAATGGTCTAGGTAGGACTTCAGGTGGTGTGAGGAAAGGCCTGTTATCGTGCAGAGTTCCTAGCCTGGCTCTAGCTTGCGCATGGCTCTCAGTGCTTGCTTAATGCACAGGCAGAACCAGGTGTGCCCACATAGGTTCAAACACAGCATTTTGTTTTGTTTAGTTTAGTTTGTTTTGTTGTTTTTTTGCAATTTTTTTAGCATTTTTTTTCCACCTGTGACCACATAGCGGCAGCAAGAGAAAAAATATATATATGGAAAATAGCTAGCTTATAATAAAGCTAGGGGCTAATCTTATTAAGTTCGTAACACTGTGTTGTTGGTGGTATCCCCCCCCCCCCCTCTCTCTGTTTACAGGTTCTCCAAGTTCAGGATACTTACCAGTAAGACTGGTTTACGGCAACCAAACCTCAAACAACACGGCCTCGTTAAGCCTCGGCAACGTGGAGGTGTGGTATAACAACACTTGGGGCAGCGTCTGTGATGACAACTGGGGAATACTTGATGCTGAGGTCGTGTGTCAGCAGCTAGGTTAGTGGGCGTGGTACCGTTGGCATGATGGTGAGAGACGAGAGTTTATATGTGAGAAATAATTGCTGAATGATCTGTACAATGCACATACAACATATACGTATGTATGTATGTACGTACGTATGTATGTACACGTACGTATGTATGTATGTATTTATGTATGTATGTATGTACGTATGTATGTACGTATGTATGTATGTATGTATGTATGTATTTATGAATGTATGTACATATATATGTATGTATGTACGTATGTATGTACGTATGTATGTATGTATGTATTTATGAATGTATGCACATATGTACATATGTATGTATGTATGTATGTATTTATGAATGTATGTACATATTTAAGTATGTCACATTAATGTGAATAAGTTGATACATAGATCACTGCAGTAGTTTTATTTACATTACCACCGAGGCTTTATACGAGTGAACTTGCTGGTGACCAATCACTACTGGTGTAGGTGTTAATTATGTAGAGCATGCGAAAGATGAATGAGTGCAAATATGCTAAGTTTACTGATTGTATGTGCATATGGTGTGTTCTTGAGTGTGTTTTCACAATTTCCTCTTTGTTTCCTGTTGTTCAGGTTTCAGTGGAGCAATTCAAGCCACCGGTTACGCCACATTTGGAAGACAAGACCATGTGGCCATATTGTTGGACGAGGTCAGTTGCCAAGGTTACGAGTCCAGTCTGTACACGTGCGGACACAACCAGATTGGTTACCATGACTGCAGTCACTATGAGGATGCTGGAGTCATCTGTGAATCTGACGGTGAGGGGTGTGGGGAGCTGACGAGGGTTGGGTTGAAGTGGGGAAAATTTACAGTTGTTGTTGGTGTTGTTGTTGTTGTTGTTATTATTATTACTTATTAATTACTATTGTTTTTGTATAACATATAGTATTATCATTGTGATAATATTATTGTTATTGTTATTATTTAGTATTGTTATTATTATTATTATTATTATTATTATTATTATTATTATTATTGTATTAGGTGATGGGTACAACTTTACTGTTCGACTTGTTGGCTATTCCAACTCTACTACCAGTCTGGTACAGGGTCGCCTTGAGGTGAGCTTTGCTGGAATCTGGGGCACAGTATGTGATGACCTGTGGGGACAAGATGAATCTAATGTGGTGTGCAGGTAAGGAGTTATACATACACACATAAATACATACATACATACATACATACATGTATATAAATATTTTGTCATTGCAAAATGATTGCTTGCAAGTGCCAACAATACTTTTTTACAGTTAAAATAACTAATTTGTTTGTTGTTATTGTTATTTTAACCAAAATTGTATGCTCTTTGATTTCCTGGAGAAAAAAAAAATCTAAATATAATGAAATATTTTTAGGTACACTACCAAATTACACATTATACATACATACATACTGTACACATCTTTCATTAGATATACTGAGTTGCTCGATGCTTCAAGGGTAGTGATTGGATCATATCTGTCATGTGTTGTAGAATGCTGGGATACAGCGAGGCACTGAGGTATGGTACTGTGCCCAGTACCAATCGTGGAACTGGTCCCATATGGATGGACAATGTTAACTGCAATGGGACAGAAGAGAGTCTAGACGACTGCAGCTTCCCCGGGTTTGGAATCTCTGACTGTAGCCATTATGAAGACGTCTACATTGTCTGCAACAGTGAGTGTGTCAGGAGGAAGTTGGGGATAGTGAGTGAGGGAGGGAGAGAGGATGTGAAGGAGGGAGGGAGGGAGATAGTGTGATTGTTGGATATTGGGGGTACTTGAAAGAAGAGCAGTTTATAATGTTCTGATATTTTATGTGTTCCAGATGTAACTCACCGTGAGGCTCCAATAAGGCTGGTGGGTGGAGCCTCGCCTGCTGAGGGTCGCTTGGAGATGTATTTCAACGACACATGGAACGTCGTGTGTGACACCAACTGGGACAATTCCTACTCTCAGCTTGTGTGTGACCAGCTGGGTTTCTATGGCAACGCCACCACGGGCTACTATGGAGAGTTCGGATACTACTATGGTGAGTGCATCAGGTGCAAGTGTGTGTGTGTGTGTGTGATTATTATCGAGCAAGCGAGATACTATTAGAGGTAGATGGAAAATTGGATATATGGTATATACATGTGTGTGGATGGTACATATGCCCCTTAAACGCACGTGTAGTTCCTTAAAACACAGCTTTTTTTGTTTGTTTGTCTCCAGTTTCTTGCAATACTACTGCAGTAAGCTAGTCTACTTTTAGAGTTAGGTTCAAAACTGTGCAATAATGCCTAAAAGTACTCATGCTGCAGTTGTTGTTTTTTTTTTTTATCATTTGGACCATTTGAAAAGCTTCAATTCTATGGATGATAAATGCTTATTGATTGAGGTAAGAAAGCACTTTCGTATTTGTTAGCTAAAATTAATACTTGTACGTATTCTACTAGTCTAAGATCACATATAAAACAAAGCCTGTTTTCAAGAGCTACTGGTACTTCACTTAAGGAACAGCTAAAGTTGTATTGCACAAGCTATCATACTCCTGGAAATAGAGGTGTGTAGGTACTTGTAAGGGATGGCTATATACATTAAATAAATCTAAAGCATTAAATAAATTGTTTTTTTTTTGTCATACGCCTCAAGAAATAGTAAAAATTCAGCTATTATCAGATTTGAGATATAAATCTATTTGTAGTTTATAATTACAACAGGTTTGCTCGACATTGGTGCACAAGCACACCACTAGTACACAGTGTGTTTGTGTGTGTGTGTGTTTTTACTAGGTGCATAATTGAATACCATCATTTTGTCTGCACAGACATTTTTTGATATCTGCCTGGCAGACTTCAATTATTCAGTTTTCTTATTTCATGTGTGTGTATGTGTGTGTGTGTGTGTGTGTGTGTGTGTGTGCAAGTATTTATTCATCTGCATGGTATATGTTTGTGTGTTTGCAGATGGTCGTTCTTATGGTAGGTTTCGCTGTGCCGGAGATGAGGAATATCTCAGTGACTGTCAAGTGGTGCAGTGGAGCAGTTACACCTACTTCTATAGACCCTGCTTTGGATACAGCTACTATTACAACTCCAGTCCTGTCAACATTATATGCTCGGGGGCGGAGTTTAGTATCCCAGTGAGATTGTCCAACGGCACGGCCCCCAGCAACGGAAGAGTGGAGATCTACAAGGACAATCGATGGGGCACTATCTGTGACTTCACCTGGGACATCCACGATGCTAACGTGGTCTGTAGGCAGTTGGGATACACCAGTAAGTAAAGGCCATGCTTTATTAACCCTCAGTACGCATGCGCAAGAGAGTTATACATAGTAGTCATCCGGTCTGTCTGTCTGTCTGTCTGTCTGTCCCGCTCTGGTTTTAGAGATTACTGATAATTAATTGTTGATTTAGGTATGAACTTACACAGAATGAAGATTTAGGACCTTTCATTGTGCTACTTTTTTTAATTTTGGGCTGATTTTGTTGAGAAAATGTGAAGCTTTCAGATCCGCGTAGGTACCAGCTTTTATGGGCAACGCCCCCTAGCGTCACTTTGTAGTCATGGGAGCAAATAATTTCTTGCAGCCAGCGATGTAGTTTGTTTCATGCTCAGGGAAGTTAACGGAGTTGAAAGAAGTGAAGTTTCACGTTCAAAATGTATATCGGTGAGTGTTTCTGGCCTGTTTAGCTTCTTCTCTTATGAAGACAGTGTTTCCATGTACCATTTTCATTGCTCAAGCTATATTGATGCCCGATTAAAATAGCTAACAGATTGCTTGTTCTTTTGGTCTGAGATTACTGTATATTCTAATAGCTAGGTAGTGTTTAGTAGTGCGAAGGGTTTACACCTTTGGTAGATTTTACAAATTCTATAATACTATTGTCTGTCCAAGTTGAGTTGGTCACAAAAAAAACTTTAATAATTTTTTAGTAGAAGCAGCTACGCATCTGAGGTTTGCACCACTGGAAAGCTCGTGCCAAAGCGAGGAAAAATATATATAAAAAAAGATATTGTCAACATACTTTAAAACTGGAGGGAAAATTCTATTTTCACAACTCGATACAAAAGTATAGAATGGAACCACAGCTTTCCCGCTCTGCTGGCACCTCACGCAGTTTTGCTCAGTCGATCACGTGCGTATTGTTTGAGGTAGTAAACCAAGAACTTATCCCTTCTCAGGGGGTTACTTCTTAATAGCCTTTTCCTTTGCTAGTATAAATTGTGAGCTCGGAAAAGCTGGACTGGTCTTCTGTTGTTGTATCAAGGGTACAGGAAAGTCTGATATATTGGACATAGGTTTAATTTGTCTCTATGTGTTCATATGATGGGCAGTAGATAGAAATGAAGCCACCATTTAGCTAGCTGGTACAATATAGCCTGAGTTTATAGATTCTAAGTTTTTCAACAGGCATTTCCAACTTGTGTGATTGTCATAGCTTTTTTATGCAGATTTCTTACTCTTCCATTATTTTCTTTTTCTGGATGTATTTACGTATTAGTATTGGCAATTTGGATTCAGTGATGTCAATAGCTGCTAATTGTTTTATTAGTGCACTTGTAAATCTGTTGTTGTTGTTGATTAAAAAAAAATTATTAGTTTTATTCAATTCTTCGCTCTCCTTCTATTTTTAGTTTAATGAGTAGGGGAAATTCCACGCTATTATAAGTTCTTTCACAACATCTCTTTGGTCCCTTTCCCCTCTCTCTCTCTCTCCCCCCCCCCCCCCCCCCCCTTGGCTCTATCATTCATTACATGTATGTATGTAATCTTCAGGAGCACTTCAAGCTGTCACTGGCTCCTATTACGGATCCGGTCTAGAGCAAGGCCTCACATTCGCTACGTCACAGCTGTACTGTACGGGCAATGAGGCACAACTCGTCAACTGCAGTGGCATCAGCTACTCATACATCTCTCCTTATTGTAGACCTGGCAACACTGCTGGCATCAGATGCCATGGTAACTGCACATTGTAGAGCCACTTGTATGCACATACGTACATACATACGTACATACATACATACATACATACATATATACATACATACATATATACACACATACATATATACACACATACATACATATATACATATATACATACATACATACATATATACATACATATTCTATACACACATACATACATATATGCATATACACACATACATACATATATACATATATACATACATACATACATATATACATACATACGTACATACATACCCTCTGACAATTTTTATGACCTTCGTGGTGACATTTGCAACAAAATTTTCATCATTTCATGTAAATTAAAATTCCTCCCTGAAATTTCTAAAAGGTTTGAGTTGACACTCTCAAGTTTGGTTACCCTGTGCTGTGATTGTGATACTGTGTTTTACTATGAGCTACAATTCAAGTCAGTGTAGAATTAGCATTAATTCTTCCAATCAACGAAGAAGGGAATACTGGTCAGAATTATCATCAAATATACGTATCACAAAAGAGTATACAATATATGTAACTTAGAGATTTTAATACTACGTATATGTAGTGCACTCCACTTCTACTGCCTCACACAAGCCTTTATTTTGTTCAAGTTTCATGATTTTATCAGAATATCACATTTGTTTTAGATAATGAAGTGGATGAGAATTATCCAGTGCGTCTGGTGGGAGGGGCCACGAGATATGAGGGACGTGTGGAGATACTGGTACAGGGACAGTGGGGCACTGTCTGTGATGACCTCTGGGACTCCCAGGATGCCACTGTATGTGTGTGTGTGTGTGTGTGTGTGTGTGTGTAATGTAATATGTATATATGTAAGTTTTGGTATGCTAATAGTTGTATAAATATTATATAAGGAGAATCGTTTAAGCAGGACTTGTAGGAATTAAGGATAATTTCTTTATTTATTGCAAGCATAATGAGCCGGGCTGTGAGAACAGGTACAGTTTCAGGCACTCCTAGTCTGATCTGTTGTCATATTTTACCAACGAATGGGAGAGGGGCCTATGATTGGTATAAAACGAAAACAATAATTACCTTTTCTTGCATAAGTACATAATGTAGTACATATTTCCTATTCCAGGAATTTGTACCTTAGTTCAGAGCCTGCCACGTGTACAGTTGTGTATGTTAGTTGTAAACATTCACTCTTTTAATGAAAACGTTTGTATTTGAAGGTTGTGATGTATGTATGTACATATGTCTGTCACCCCGAGTTTGTTTGTTTGTTTGTTTGTTTGTTTGTTTGTGTGCATGCAGGTTGTGTGCCGGCAGCTGGGATTTAGTGCAGTGGGAGCCATAGCCTACTCTTATGCTCACTTTGGCCAAGGGGCGGGGCCTATTGTCCTTGACAACGTCAACTGCAACGGCCTGGAGGAGAACCTTGTGGACTGTCCCAGTAATGGACTTTTCCAGCACAACTGTGGACATTATGAAGACGCTGGTGTGCAGTGCCTCCGTAAGTGAGAACACAGGAGAGGAGAGGATGAGGGAAGAGAGAGAAAGAGTGGATGAGATGGTGGGGTACTGGAGTGGGTTTTGTGATGACCAGTGTGGGTGTGGCTGGGAGCATTACTGAATTTTGGCGTGTCACACAGACAGAGTCAGGACTATAATATGTGTGTGTGTACATATATATGTATGTGTAGTTATAAATGTATTAAATTTTCGTGGTATTTTGTATAGTTCACTTTGCCTGAAGATGTAACTTAATTGTTTATAGTAAAAATTTAAAGGGACTGGCTTTCTGAAGCACCCACACGTGTACGTCTGAACTCTGTATTCTTACATTATATTAACGTTTTCTATCCTAGCTGGCAGAACTAGCTACCAGTACCCGGTACGTCTCGTCCAGCATGGCTATTACTACGCTTCACTCAGCGAGGGCACCGTGCAGATCTTGTACAACGGGCAGTGGGGGAGTGTCTGTGACGACTACTGGGGATTCTCTGACGCCCAGGTCGTGTGCAGGATGTTGGGATTCCACGAAGCTATTAGGGCGTGGTCCAGGTACGTACTGAAGTATCACATGCGTAGGTCGTTAGGCTTGGCTAAAGTTCAATATTTTGGTACCAACATTTGGAGACTTGTATCTTCAGATATACGTATATGAAACATGAGGAATGAATCTGTCTGTACTTTATTCATTCTTGTCTAGCATGAACCAGTCAGTAAGAAAATCTTTGCATCCCACTTGGTCCCGTGTGTGTGTGTGAGCGTACATTTTTTAGTGGGAATTTCCTATTGATTCTGGATAAATTAAAATAGCTCCATTCAATTAGCATGTGTTAATGAATGTATGTACTTTACCTTGCATGAATTACACTAATTTATGCCAAAATCCTTTTTCTTTTCGTTTTAGAGCCCACTTCGGTCAGAGTTCTGGTATAATTGTTCTTGACAACGTGCGATGCAGTGGTACGGAGACGGAGTTGTCTGAGTGTCAGCATCTACCCTTTACCTCAAACAACTGTGCCCATTCAGAGGATGCAGGAGTGTCGTGCTGTAAGACTAATCCTTGAGATAAGATAGAGTCTATTTATCATGAGTTTACTAAATTTTAGTTTATGATTTGTTACATACGTACTTTAATCCAATCAGCAAAGCATTCGTATCTACACACATACAACGTGTGCATTCATTTGTGAATTTACATTTCAGCAAATGCTACGTCCATCTCTCCTTACC
>WLWD01004505.1_pt1 | contig 30165 bp, 26 predicted proteins | sample 6712731 | NCBI WGS metagenome assembly WLWD01 (sample SAMN12718690, study PRJNA576275) | sponge metagenome | isolation source: marine sponge | host: Mycale hentscheli | place: New Zealand: South Island, Marlborough, Capsize Point | collected 2014-11-01
CTTGAGTGTTAGTTGTTAAAATCAATCATTTAACAATAGTGTAGTTTAAGGCTCGCTCGCCGCACACCACTAGTTCATAAACTTCTATTAACCATTTAATTATACTTAAGTAGCCAGCTATCTATGGTTTTAACAAAAGAGACTGAAATAAAGTTATACTAAGAGTGGATTTCAATTACTGTAAAACTTCCACATAAACTATAAATAAGTAAAGTAAGATGATTATTTGTTAGTTGTAGTGCTGCTTCCGCTTGTAGTGCTTTGCTTGCTGCTTGCACCTAAATTAGAAGGTGGAGCATCACAAAATGAAGACGAAACTGGTAATGAAGCTACAGTTTCATGCTCCTTCTCATCAGAAAATAGCATTTGGCTCTTTTCATGTACGTGATGATTCCTGTCTTTCTACATTATCATCTGCCTGTTTCGGTTTCAACAAAGTTCTGTATGCCTTCTTCCAGAAATTGTCTATCCAGGACTTCCCTAGGCTATGAGCCGGAATGATAGGTTCTGATATTACTCCAACCGGAACCACAGCAATTTTGCTAATTACTTCTTTATCTACATTTTGTGCTTCCAAGGCTAGTATGATGCATGGCAAAAGTTTCACTAAAGTAATTTATACTTTTCACACCGTCTGGCGGTTCCCCAACCTTTTCAAGTCTATTGGCAAACGTCAATATAAACATTGCTTTTTGCCATACTTTCCAGCCAAAAGCTTTAGTAACATTTCCTATGACTTCTTTGTCCTCCTCTTCAATCACATAGTCATCCATTTTGATAGCAAATATGAGTAAATTAGGTTCTCTACTGTTCTTCACCATTTCAGAAAGGTATTCATAATCATTAGCATATTCGCTATCCTTCAAACTAGGAGTGTCGAAGAAAATAAAACAAAAGCCTTCATGGCATCCTTCATATGCCGTCACTTCTGTTGTGTGTGGGAGTAAGGGGTCCAATGAAGGTACAAATTTAGAAGTAAGTCCTTTGATAAATGTGGTTTTTCCAGACCCCATCTTCCCGGCCACCAGTATCCGACTGACACCTGTATTATTTAGCCACTCTTGGAGATCTTTGATTCTTTCTATAACACATTTAGTGTCATGATGCTCTTCGGGGCATCCCCAACGAAAAAAACGCTCAAGATCAAACTCCACATGATCCTCAAAGTTACTGCAGTTCACTGAACATAAAATAAAATAAGTGCAGATCTCAAAAATCTAACATGCACCAAATACCGACACTTTTTCTTGATGAAGATATATACTGTTTAGCTATCACTACAGTATGTTTCCTCGTAAATAAAATCTATCAAGTTCTTACTCTTATAAATTTTCATATCAATGAGATAAATGATAAAATATTTTTTTCTTGGTTTGTCAATAAAAGTATGCTTTATCAAGTGTATAGCTACTCTAAATCAATGGACAAAACAAAAAACAATCTTTTTCTTCAGATTATCTTCATTTTCATTAAATATTGGTTACTGCACATGTCTAGCTTTATAACTTACAGATAATTGGTACAGTTATGCTAAATGCTGGGTGTAAGTTGAAAGTCTCAATTGGAAATGTAAAACAGTGTATCTCCCAAACCTTAGTCTCGCAGGCCAGACCCTTTACCGAACGCAAGCGAGGAAAGGGTCTGGTCAAACTCAATAGACTTTTTTGTTCACATTATCCACAAAAATCGTGGATGACATGCACAGTATGCCTACGTCATCAATAGTGCCACTACGCTCGTATAAGTACTCGCATCGTCAATAAGAAGTAGATGTTTAGCCTATGACGTAAGCACTCTGTTGACGCTTGCGCAGTAAAAATATTACTGATGATGTGGAACTATCTCTAGTACCGAGTTTGACCAGACCCTTTCCTTGCTTGTGTACGGTAAAGGGTCTGACCTGGCGAGACTACCCCAACCCTGCAATAAAAAACAAAAAACAGCTATAGACTAACTAGAGTACTGCAGCTACAGTCTTAATGTTTCAGCCGGCATGATATTGCACTGCTGGCCTCGTACTCTACATCCAAGCCATATTAATACTGAACACCATTCTATTGCATAAATGTGTGTGGTTAGGGGTGTGGTACAAATTGTCTGTATACTTTCTTTTGTGGGTGAAACATAAACAAACAATGGAACATACACATACACACACAAATCACAGTATACAAACAATGGGACACACACACACAAATCACAGTAAACAAACAATGGGACATACACACACACACACACACACACAAATCACAGTATACAAACAATGGGACATACACACACACACACAAAAATCACAGTATACAAACAATGGGACACGCACACACAAATCACAGTAAACAAACAATGGGACACACACACACAAATCACAGTAAACAAACAATGGGACACACACACACAAATCACAGTAAACAAACAATGGGACATACACACACACACACACACACACACACAAATCACAGATTAAAGACAAACACACGTAGACCATTCAACAACCATCAACAAACTTAAGTGGGGACAAGTAGATGACAAACAACAAACAGCAAATAAGCAATTCCTGACTAATCATGGAATCCTGCTTCTAAACGTTGTTCAGACCTGAACAGCCACTGAAACTTTTTGATAGATGAAGGAAGATGCCCTCTCCTCCCCAGTCTTATCTTCTACAATAAAGTCTGGCCTCTTCCAGGAAAAAAACAAGGTCTGACCCAACCCCATTGGATATTCCCCTGCACTTCCTCGCAGAATATTTTGCAGCACAGTTGAGTATCATGCACAGTAGATCTCAGTCTCCTCAGAGAAGTAGAACTGCTGCCTACCAGTTGTGGGGATTTGACCTCCCTCTCCGTCGTTGAAATGAGTAAGGGGATAATGTCTGCTGCCCAATCCTAAGGTAGTGCCTCTACCAGAGTTCTGTCCTACCACCCTAGTCTCCCCAACCCTTCACTAAAGTTTTATGTTTTAACATTACAGAAATAAAAACGCACAATAGTTATGTGGGGTAGTTTCACTCACTGCCACCAGGAGTTAAGGTAAAGTTTTCAGTGTTGTATACATAGTTGAACTATGTTACCAGTAAAAACCCACAAAAATCTCTAGAAAATCCGACACTACTTGATAAAATAACCCTACTGACATATAGACAGATTTAGCCTTTAATAATTAGCTAGCTATGTCTTTATTGCTTCCTGTACATATAAGCACAGTGTATGTTATTTAGTTGTGCATGCTTTTTAGTATTTTTTTTCCAATTTACATTACATATATATGCTGCTTTCCTTATAGAAGAAGGCTTTTACTTGAGAGAAACCTGTGTGTGGTGTTGATGATGTGAAGATCAATTGTTATTCAGAGTGTGTGTGTGTGTGTGTGTGTTGCTGTGAGGAAAGGCCTGTTCTCCTGCGAGTTCCTAGCCCGGATCCAGGAGCTTTGTTTGCACGGCTCACAGTGCCTGCTTAGTGCACAGGCATCCTGGCTCTGCCAGGTGCGCGTGACCGCCTAGTGGCAGCAACAGAATTTGCATTTTTTGTGTGTGTGTGTGTGTGTACATGTGTGTAACAGGCAGTGTGACACCAGGTGGGCCACTTAAATGGTAGCTATACTTAGTGGGTCCATATAATCTCAAAAAAGTGAAATTTCAATATTTTCAACATGAAGCCACTTCAAGTGCATGTATTTTCACAGAAGTTTCATTGTTAATATTACAATTTAACTGTTCAAGTTTCCACCCATATAGTAACTCTAATGAAATTCTCATGTACTTCTTCACTAATTGTATAATTATTTACTATTCTATTTATCAATTATGTAATTTTTTAAGTTTCCATTTATCAATAATTATGTAATTATTTAATTGTCTAGTTTATTTACGTTTCTTTTTTTCATGCACCCTTATTTATTTGTGATAGCTGGTTTTCTATATATTGACTGGCTAAGTATCATTCTGGGAGTTTTTGCTGTATCTCATGTTAATCTATGACATTAACTGAACCAAGAATTAACCTCTCTTGGGCTCAGGGAAGCATAACTCCTTGTGGCAGGGACCTGCCTAGATCCAATTGAAATCTATTCTGGGAACCTATTCTTGCCTCCATTAGCTAGAAGATCAAGAAGCTCCTGGGAACTCTAATCTCCCACAGTGGCGGAATTTGTCTCAGTATGGGAAAGGAGGAAATAATTTTTTGGATATTTTTGAATCTAGATGCATGTTTTTGATAACTAGTCATACATGTATATTTAAACACACCTACAGTATATGTGTCATTGTTACACTATTTGCTGTTATATTACTACACAATAGCCATAAAGTTTTTACCCCCACCCCTCATTTTTATGTTCTTACTCCACTGAAGATACCAATGAAAGAAGCAATGAAAATCAAAGACTAAGACTAATGATTGCTCAAAAATATTCCGCTGTCTAAGTGAATACTGTTCCCCTCCCAGCTACAACTAAACTTTTTTTTTTTGAGATTTCGAACAATAAGCGAGGAAGATATTTCTGGCACTATGAAAAATCAGAGTACTATCTAGAAATATTTTGCTATTGTACATCACCTTTTAGCTACAGCTAATGTTAATACTCCTGGGGGACTATATTCACTAGTGAATACTGTCCTAGGTGGACTATATTATTCACTAGTGAATACTGTCCTAGGGGGGGGGGGGACTATATTCACTAGTAGTCTCGCGGGCCAGACCCTCATGCCCCTCCCTCAGCGAAGCAGTATGGTAAAGGGTCTGGCAAGCGAGACTATGAATACTGTCCTAGGGGGACTCACTAGTCCCCAGGGACAGCAAAGACCCGTTGCAGTGACGTAATTATTAATTACGTAATGATGACCGCCGCCATATTGGTGTACATGCTACGGTTTTGTGACTGGTCATGAAGCTTTTTTAAAAGGCTATGTCTCCACTATACAGGATAAGGATAGTAAGACAAGGTACCTACTAAAGTTAAAAGAGATTGGTGGGCTTGATCCCTATGAAACTACAAGAAGTGAATGGCAAGATGATTTAGATTTATGGCCTGGCACTACTAGTATTCATATTGGAATGTACCTGTTACTGACACCAAGTCCATATTCTAAGCAAGATCTCTTAAACTAAAAAAGTCTTGTGAATTTTTTGTCTGGTTGGGTTCGAGAAATATTGGTCAGGGAACTAGCAAATGATAAGAGAGTTATTATTGCCAAGGTAAGATAAATACTATGCATGCTGTGACAGCTTATTTCATCATATTGTTATAGGTTAACCATTCTCAAAGATTAAGTGAAAAGCCACTTACCCCTTGGATTATTGCTAAACCTGATGGAGAAATTATTACAGCTCATTGTGATTGTATGGCAGGGCTGGGGGAAACCTGCTCTCATGGTGGCATCAGTTTTATGGGCCATAGAGTCTGGCGTTCGTTTAAGAGATTATTTAACAGTTACCCAGAAGAAAGCATACTGGGTAATTCCTCATGCAATTAAGCAGGTTCCATATGCTACAGTTAGTGAAATTTCATTTGTGGGGAAGAAGAAAAGTCAGAAGTTCCTATTTAATTAACACTCAAACACCTTCTCGTTCACCGACTCCTTCTCCAGCACAATCCTCAACTATTGCCTCCACAGGTGGATGTAATAAGAAAACACCACCACTTACACCAAGTCAAGAAGAGGTCAATGAATTTTTTGCATCAATAGCATCTACTTCAAAACGGTAAAGGTCAATATAAAAAAATACGTTTTTGTTGGGGTGTTTTTGTTTTTTTTTTCTCTCCAAGTAATGCCAAAATTTTCTATTTACTTCAGTGTCCTCATTGCCATAAAGATGAACGCATTGTTGAAGCTACCTGTGGAGATAAATCTTTCTGTTTGGCTCCAAATAGTAATGGAAAATTTGAAATCAAACGTGACCACACTTACTACTACCAGGTATTTACTTACATTGTGATAATTAGCTATTATTATAAGTATTAATTATAAGTTCAGTGTCAGCTGTTTTGCACGAGCAAAAGTTATTGCGACTTTGTTTTATGGACCAATAGGGATATTCATATTGAGCGAATATATCCGGATGAAGACTTGGTATGAAAATTTAGAACGTGCCAAGCAGTTTTTTTTTTACAGCCATTATGCCAGAGCTTCTGGGAAAGTTCTATTCATGTCCCACCTTGTCTTCATTTGAAGAAGACACAAGCAATATGCCGGAAGAAGTTGCTACAAATGATTCTAATGATACAGCAGTGAAAAATTCAAATGATACCTTTTGTTATTGTGGTGGTCCTGAGGGAGGTGAAATGGTTGGCTGTGATAATTCCAAGTGTTATATCAGTGGTTTCATTTAGAGTGTATTGGATTGAAATCACTACCTTGATCCAAGTATTGGTATTGCCATGATTGTCGAAAGATTGATGAATTTAAGCGTAAAAAACTACATAAAAAATAACTATAATAATATTATTCATGTTTTTAAGTAATGTATTTTATTATGCGAACTTTTATTTTATTCAATAACTAACAATTAAACATATCATTCAAAGGGAACAACAGAGTCACAAATATTAATGAGAGCACATGAAACATAAACTATCTTGTCAAGTGTTGCATAGCTGCTTGCATCACACATTACAATGTCAATTGGTTGGCTGGCATTCAATATTGAGCACTTCTTTCTCACATTCCCGATAACCCTTTCAACATGAATTCTGACGTTGGCAATATTTCTTGTCTGCTCGACAGTAATAGAATCCAATGTCTTTTGTTTTCTGTAAATGCAGGAATTGCTAATCGTGCCATGCACATTCCAACAGACCTATATCAAACCCACGATCAGCTAGCACTGTATCACCTGGAAGTAGTTTATTGAGCAATAAACTATGTTCAGTAATATATTTATCACTGGTTCGACCACCCCAGCCTTCTGAGATGAAACTGACAGTTCCTTGCGGAGTGATACCAATCAAATACTTAACAGTATTGTGGTGCTTATATGATGAGAAAGTTTGAGCTCGGGCAAGGAGATTGGTTGGGTAGTCCAAAAAAATCTCAAAACAATCTATTATTACTACGCATGATGAGCTTCCGAAATACCATAGGCATTGTCTTTCTCAGTGATTCTCTATCTGGCCATAAGATTAAGGACTTTAGTCGAACAAACAAGACATTCAAAACATGTAGAAATAAGCGGCTCATTGTAGACTTGCTGCTATGAAACCTGTATGCAAGATCTTGGCCTTGTAGATTAAGGCGCAGTCTCATTAGGGTCATGAGTATAGTTGTTGAAAAGGAGACAGAGCTGACTGTGCCTTTAAGTGGAATTCAGTATAAGTATATACTGCTCTTAGCAATTCCCATGTTGTTAACCCTGTATAATAAAGAACTTTTACATCATTTCCTTCAAAATCTTTTTCTGTTAATGCTAAATCCATAAATTTTGACTTAAGCTCTTTTTTTCAGAGAATCGTTTATCTGCTTTCACTTTATCTCATTCTGAACGAAGTTCCTCAACTTCACTACGTAATGGCAAATCAAGCATTGTGCTGAAAGTTAAATTAGTTTGTACATCCACTTCTTTGTGCCCACTAGGATGACTTAAAAGTTCAGCAGTAGTAATAGTAGTTAAATTAACTGAGTCTGTGTCATCACAAGAATTCACCTCAGACGTTACAGCAGTTCCCACTCGTTTTCTTTTAATTGCTCTCTCATATCTTTCACTTCGTGCCTTCATGGTGCTCACATTAGTTTCTTCAAACACCAAGTTCAAGCTAGGAGCCCAATTAGGATTGTTAATATTATCATACAACTTACGAGGAGCTCCATCCAAGAAATGGTCTGAACAAACACGTGTATTACCATATTGCTCTTGTGTTAAGTCCTCTCTCTTTGATTTTGGCTAGCCAAGCTTGTGCCTCTGTTGGCTCAGTTCCTTAGTTCGAGCTCCTTGGTTTTCAACGATGCAAGGTAGACACAAGAAAGACCCAACTTCCACAGCCCACAACCGCACATATGACCATGCTGGCAGAACGCTGAAGTGTGTACACCAAAATCGCCGACAGGAAATACGTGACGTCATGGCCACGATCCGGGCCGGGCTAATTTTTTTTTTGGACTTACTTTGGACTTAGAAAATTTTCTGATGTGTGGTAACCCGGAAACCACGCCTCTTCCAACGTACATATGGGTAAAGGGTGCCTACGCGGCTTCCTCTTTTTGGAATCGACTTAGTATGGCTTCTTCTGGAGTAGTTCACAGCATAGTTTGTCCGCAGTCTGCTGAACTGAAGAATGTTATTATTCATGGAGCAGTTTTTGAATGAATTCTTGGAGCAGTTTTTGAATGAATTCTTGGTGGATCGGAAGAACCTACCGGAATTGGCTGTGTGATGAAGTAACTAATCAGAATATATAACTTTATTTATTTAAATTTAAAATTATGTCTGTTTATTTAATAATAGGGAGTAAATGCCATTCTTGCAAGAATTCTTTACTGTGCTCAAAAAGATGGTTATGGCAAGGTTGGTTAATTCTGTTGATTTAATATTCTTGTTTATTTTGCAGTTATGGTATGTTACTTTAGAAAGTCTACCTATTTAGTTCATACTTCTATGAGCGGTTAAGAAGAAATTTTGATCATGCATGTGACGTGGCAAGCTCAATTATGGTGAAGCAGTTATGTATAGTTATTGTTGTGCTACATTGTTTGTATTTATCTGCAGCCAGATGTCAAAAATATGCAGAAATGGTTAGCTAATTCCGATTTGCATTAATTGTTCCGCTAAGATAGTATATGAAAAACAGGTACAATTTTATGACATTCTATAGTGTAGCCTAAGCTATCGTTGAAGATAATAAAATTTTTATAAAAAAATATTTTTGTCTTCAATATTTGTTGACAATAGTTACAGGCAGTAACAAAATAACTGAAGTTTAATTATTCCTGCAGAGTTTTCCCAAACAAACCAATTCATACGACTGTGTTAATGATCAAGGTTTGGACTTATTTTTGTTATTAGTTCATTGATGTTGTTGTTGTTTTGTTTGTTAGTTTTTTGTTATTGCAATTGTTATTACTATTGTACTACTTAGGGATTGGAGCAAGAAGTTTATTGCGATGGCAATTTTACACTCCCAAGGATTAATCCAGTATGTAATATGTGCATGATGGGATTATGAGTGAAGGAAATAATTGGGAGAGCTGTTACAGTTATTGCTGTTGTTAAACCCTTAGGGTGCATTCGCCTGAGGGTTTACGGTTCAAATTGTCATTAACGCTCAGTGCGCATGTGCCTGAGGGTTATGGTAGTCATATTATCATTCATTCACTCTGTCATGAAGTCACTCTGTCAACAGCAGCTCTCGAAGATGGCTACTTCTCAGGCTCTGAAACTATGCACACAAGAGAACTTGATAAAGTCAGTCCCTTTAATGTTCCAGATTTTTTGTTTTCGGCCTTGTTCTCCTGAAACAGCTGGTGGAATCATTACCAGTTTAGTAGCAGTGACGCCCCTGGCCCTGATCAAGTACTGGGTAAGCCGTTGATAGTCCTAGGCGTAGCTATCTATAGCGCTGAGGGTTTGCACTTTAGTGCTCTAGTTCATTCATTTATTAAACTCTCACCGCGCATGTGCATGAGGGTTTTATAGTAATCAATTCGTCATGCTGTCATTAACCCTCAGTGCGCATGCGCCTGAGGGTATATAGTAGTCAACCTGTCATTCAGTCAACAAGAGATCTCGAAGAGTAAGGCTACCCAGGCTTTGAAAGCGACATCAAACTATAGCACTTCACAGAGTAAGTCCCTTTAATGTGCCAGAATTTTTAGTTTTGACTTAGTTTTCAAGAAAAAGCGAGTCGAATTTCAGTCCTACAATCGTACGTTACGGTAATGGGAACCGCCCCTTAAAAACTTGCTTGTCACGTGAGCCAGCTTGCTGGTTGCAAATCACTTTTAAATAGCTAACAATTACATGAATTCACCGTGAGGTATTCCATGGCATAGTAGTTGAGTGAGCAAATAGCTAACCTAGAAGTCTCTGGTTCGAATCCAAGTGGACCTTTTTTTTTTCATTTTTTTTTTATCCTGTTTTTTTTTTTTTCTTCTTGCCTTATTTTCCTCTTCCAACTGTTTTTATTGCTTTCCTACCTTTTCCTTTCATTTCCTCTTTCTTTTGTCATTGTCTTTTTCTCTTTCCTGCCTCTCTTCATGCCACTTCTCTTTCTTTTTTTTTGTTTCTACACTTTTCCTTTTCTTTATCATACTAGCTAGCGCTGAGGGTTTGCACTTCAGTGCTCTAGTTCATTCATTCAATCTATCAACAACGGTTCTCAAAAGTGGCTTCTTACCAGGCTCTGTAACATTATACAGGTAGAGATTTGGACCAAGTAAGTCCCTTTAATGTGCCAGGATTTTTGTTTTTGGCCTTATTCTCCAGAAACAGCCAGTCGAATTCTAGACTTGCGATCATTACCATAGTAGCAGTTACGCCCCTTTTACTACTAAAGTTTTACTGGTTATTTACTCTGGCGTAGCATCACAGTGAAGGGAAAGGTGCTGTATTGTGTGTGGAGATAGAAGATCCTTAGCTATGCTACTTATTTGTTTGCATATTGGGATATGGACTGAGCACTTTCAGCACCTTCATTCCAGCTTGTGAGTTATATGTGGTTTATAAGAGAGTTTGTCTTTTAGCTTAGTTGACCATATAGCTACCACTCTGATGTGCTGCCCTTCAAACTATATACTAAATCAGGTAACGGTTTTTTAAAAGAATTTTGTTGTATATGCTAAATAAATGTAGTTTATTTTAGGCTAATTATTTCACTTTCCTATAATTTTTATGTTCAGATTTTGTAAAAAATAACAGCACATTATGATGAAGGAATCACACTAATTACAAACCGTTTAGAATACAAAAGGTATATATATAGAGGAGGATTATGATTAAATGCAGTGTTTGATGAGTAATATTGGTGTAACTGTGGCTTGAGTCTCTTCTTGCAAGTTTATTTGTTAGGTTTTGCTTTTTTTGTTATAATTGTTGTAGTTTTGATTTCTGTTTACTTTGGACTTTTCTTACAGCACAATGGACATATTTACAGAAAAGAATTTGTAGAGGTTATCAAGGCAAGTATTGGAGAGTAAGTTACATTTTGAGAGTTGGGACTTTAAATGTTTCAGTTTTTGTGGGTCATGTTTTTAGGGACCCTGAAAGCTATACCCCCTCAAGAGGCCAAATTGAACACTTAAAGTTTTCTTCATGTAAGGCGTAGAATTACTATTAGTTTATTGATTCACTATCACTTCTATACTATAGTGGAATCTACTTTAAGTGGCCAGGCCGAATCTTTTTCTATCAGCAATGGTAAGCATTGCAGCATGGCTAGCCATTACTATAAAAACAAAGTTATAGTGTCAGTATGTTGGTAATGGTGTGCTCCAATCGTGCAGTGTGGCAAACAGGCTAGCATGGCTAGAAAAATACAGCAAAAGTTGATCAGTTTAATGAGCCCATACAGACATGGACAGTTAAACAAAATATTGGTAAAAATTATTATATCTATCATAGTTTCAAGAAAAACAAGTGCAACAGCTTGATACTTGATCATGCCAAAAAATTTAACAATATACTGGCCAAAACTTTATTGTTAGTAGACAATTTTCAGCTCACGAAAACATTTTAACCTGTTTGTAAAACTGGCAAAAAGCATAACCAAAATACTATAGCAAAGTAATTTTCAGTAGCAAATTTAGAACACTATATTTAATGTCATTTTAATAGATAACACTATTGGAGAAATAAAAGAACGTAAAGAAGAATATGAAACCAAATATTCGTTTAACCTTGATACATCTAACCTTCAGATGTCATTATTTTACTTTTAATATGAAGTTTTATATTTCGTGTTAAATTTTCAACAGATCAAGGTTTTTCATCTAAAGATGTGTTCAGTCCTGATAAGATTGGAACATTAAATGAGGCTCAACATCAAGGTAATCTTTAAAACTATGAAAGATGTACATGTATGGTAGCTAATTGTGGGTGTTTAGGTTCTTCTGGTTATCCTTCGAAGTGTAAAGATACAAAAACAAATGATTTAGGAGCTATAATAGTACCTCAGCATTGGTCAGAATTAAACCAAATTTTGCAAGATTTATTACCATCAGATGATGAACTTACATATGTGGTAGAAAGCTATGTAGAAAAAGAATGCTATCACTTTGAAGGAAAATTTTTGATCTAATAGTGCGTATCAATTTACAAGATGTTAATGAAGCTAAATTATTTCTAGAAGCTTTAATGAAACATAGCTATTGCACATACAGAGTAACTCGTACTTCAAAAAGTGGTATGAAACGAACAGCATATAAATTAGAAATGCACTGTCAGCATTTAAAGAAGCAACCAAGTAAAAAGCAGGCAGAAATACTCGCAACTGCACAGTCCAAAAAAGAACGAAACGTGTTTCCCTCCAATATTATAAACAAGAAAACCAAATGTCCTTCGAGGTTATCTCTTGTTGGCCAGATTCCTTCAAAACGGCAACTTTGTTCCAAATTTTCTTACTTTCAAACCCATAAAGCTGTTTTAAAAATAAATTTACCCACAATCATCCGATTGTATCCGCTCATTCACTTAGCTTTCGTCCCATACAAAATGCTGGAAAATGGTAACTAAAGCTATGCTATTTAACTTTTTAAACTTTATATAAACTATTATTTCTGTCCACTCTTAAAAATTTGTAATCAGGGTACATACTTGTTCTAATTATCGTCTTGAAATGTCAACTTCAAAAACCTAAGGATATGAACAAAATTAAGTAGGTAGTTGTTTAGGAATAGAATTTGAAAAGTTGTTGGGTAGTTTTAAGGGTAGCCTGTAGCATTTAGCTAGTACGATGACAATGACTATTGGCTTATTGTCTAACCAGGAATTTTGATTCTTTTTCCATTTTAGGCCTATTGTGTGAGTAAATTTGCAGTACAAACTTAACTACTTCCCTGAAAAACTGTGGCTGAATTGAATGGGTCCAGTAAGGCCTCCACTATGCCCCCATAACTGTCAGAACATTTCTTACCCATAACTGTCAAAACATTTTCTTCCTATGTCATACTGCATAGGTGCCAACGTTTTCAAACTAGCTTCAAGGACATAGCCACACCCATGGCCACACCTACAAACCACACCTACATTACGTCATTAATTATGATGTCATTGCAAAAAAATAAGTTAACTAGCTATTGTGGTGAAATACCCTTCCCCACATGCTCACTACAGGACCACCTTCATGAACATATTAGATTATTAACTATAATTAGCCTACCTTGCCATTCACTATTCATGCATCTCACATTTCACCCTATTCACTCCCGGTGCTACTTCCCATGTACTCTAATGCACCACCCTTGTATGCTCTCATCGCACACAATTCCTGGTTGGTTTTTATATATATTGGCCAACCCAACTTGTAAAGTTCAGTTCGGATTGTATAAGCATTTTGACATCTTGTGAGATACCTACTCCTCTTTGCTTAGAATTAAAACTCTAGCTTGGGTCGAGGGTTTGAAGGAACTCGGTTTGATCGCTGAGAATCCTGTTGCACATTCCGAACTCTGGTGGCGGCGCTATTTTATTTTCGTCTCTACATGTCTCACCACATCTGGTGCCAGCGGTGGGATCTCTACTAGTCTTCGACGGACGAGTGAGACGAATCCATTGCCTGTTACGGCGCTACAGGAAAGAACTTTTGTGTTTGCTTGGATTTTTTTTTTCTTTCATATTTTTTTTATATAAATTATTTCATATTTTTCTTGTTTATCTATATCTGGTGTTTCAGCAGAATTTTTTTTTTGTCAGCGGTTTGATGCATAAATCATATTATTCTTGTTTTTTGCTGTTGAGTCATTGCAAAAAATAAGTTAACTAGCTATCATCTGGCTGTTGATTGTGTTCCTATGGTCCTGGACCTTTAACGGCTATATGTTGCTTTTTTACACTGAGCAAGCAGCTCTTCAGTGAAAATAGAGTTATAACAGTTACTGTTGCAATTGAATTTCATTGTCATCAATGCAATGATAGTGTCCTGCTTTAGACTTGGCCTTTGGTCAGTGTGAATTTTCCTTAGCATGGAAAAACCTCGCTCAGAGTCAGCATTAGACACAGGGATGGATAGCAGCCCAGCCATAAGCTTCGATAGGTAAGGAAACCGCTCTTCTCCATCAAGAGTTTTTAGCTTGCTAACCTCCCACCAAAATGCTCCAGCTCGAGGTTTCAAAGTCTTGTCAGCTGATATGTATTTTTCCATAGAGGGTGGTCAGCTGGTGATAAAGAGAAGTCCATAAACTCTTCTCTTAATTTATCAAGGGAATGTGTATCTGATAAGCCAACTTGCGGAAATATCTTACCAAGTTTTATTACAGTGGAAGCAGAGTAAGAAGATACTAATTCAGGGTTAATAATTCCCAAATCTTTAAGTAGGGAATCCCCAAGAGGAAATTTCTTGAGCATTTTTCGAATTGTTGCCACATAGAACATTCGTACAGCTGTATAGAAAGGCTTCGTATCACATTCACTTTCTAGTTCTACAACAAAAGTCCAAGTATCATCACCTATGCCTAGATTTTCATCATCTAGATGACTTTCACGAGCTAAATTTAGAGTGCTGAGGTTATCAGTAGATGCTATAATAACGTCAGCTTTCAACACATTGCATAAAGACGAACTAGCCTGCTCATCTCGTTATACAATTGGCATGTGGTGTTCTCTGTGGATTTTTGAAATAGCCTATTGATCGATCCATTGAAGGAAGAATAAAGGAAAGAAAGAGAAGAAGAGGCTTAGTAAGAGGATTTTCTAGTCGTTCTACAATACTTTGTACTTTGCTGGATTCAGATTCATCATCACAGGACAAAAAGTAAGCTTTAAACCATCATATTGGGACAGATACCTATCAACGCAGCGAAGAAGACTCAACCATCGTGTGGTACAGTGTTTTAGAATAGTCTCAGGTTCAGAGGTGAAGAAGGAACGCCAATTATCAGCAAACTGCTGTTTTCTCTTACTGTTGTGAAAAAAGAAGTAGAAGATATCAACAAAGAGTTGATCTATGTCAACAGGTAAAGTCTCCATACCAGCTTTAATGGTTAGGTCAGCCAAATGACATATACATCCTACATCACATAACTTTGGACATTCATTTGTTATCAACTTTTGAACACCAGATCTCACCCCCTTCATTACGTTAGTAGTGTCGGACATAAATGCCACACACTTCTCAAAATCCAAGCCTTTTTTACTCAAGGAGCGTTTAAATGCGTCAAAAAGATTTCTAGCTGTACCTATATTCACCACAGGCATGTCTAAAAATCTGGTTCGGACATCTCCTACATCGAAATCTAGAAGCCTAATAAGAATAATGCAGGATTTATCTTTTTTATCGTTTGATTCATCCATCATTATAGAAAACGGATTACTTTTCTCCAAGTTTGCTAACATTTTCTCAGACAAATGGGGAGCTAATGCTCCCTTGATTACTGCTGCAGTCTTGATACGTCCACAAGCGAATTTCTTGGCAACCTCAGAATCGGGAAACATTTTAGGAAACAGCTTAGTGGCATGGTCACTTGCATTAAAAGCAAGGTTATGTTCCACCACAAAAGAAGCCCACAAAGCCTCAGCTTCAATAACACTGACTTTTACCACAAGCCAGCTGAGCTAGCACAGCTGACTGCAGTGCTAACTCAGCTGGCTTGTCAGTTGTGATTAACTGGATGCAGCACTTGTTAGCAGAGTTGCATAAAACCTGGACCAGCATCATCATCGAGGACAAACAATAGGAAAGTGATAGGTCATCAAGGACTCAAGGACAAAGCTCTTAAATCGAGGACTATCCTCGACATTCGAGGACAGTTGGCACCTATGTCATAGGCTCTGTCGGGGTTCTCCACTGATCCGTGGATGCTGGAAGGCCTCGCACTTGGTAACAGCAAGTCGCTGCCACCAGAATGACTAGATCTCTAGCGGGTCGCTGCCGCTGCGCCAGAGGCAAGGATTCTTGCTTAACTGAGTTTAGTTTAATCTAACATTAAAAATGACTTACAAAAACTCAACGACTTAAATACAAGAAAACCCCAGTGACAACATAATATGATGTATAGATTCACCAAATATGACTAAATATGGAAATAACTGAAACACGACGTAACACACATACATACACATAAATCTGTTCCCACAAACTCAAAAGCACAAACATCTCGTGGCTAATTAACACAATCAACAAATGTTTCTGTACACAAACATATACAGCTTCTTGTGCCTTGGTTCTTTCCAATGTGGGCTGACTCCTGCTTTAGCCCACATCTCCCCCCTCCTTCAAAGATTGCTCGTTCCCCTCTGTAACTTCGTCTCCTTCATTGCTGAAACAACGGCTTAGCTCGTCAGCGACAACGTTCGATCTGCCGGATCTGTATTCCATCTTGAAGTTGTAGTCAGCCAACTTGAGTGCCCATCCATAGACGCGTCTGTTTTCTTGCTTCCCATCCTTCAAGTTCAGGAGACCCTTGTGGTCCGTTACCACCACAAAACTCTGTCCGTACAGGTAGTAGCCGAAGTGTCTGACGGCCTCGTACACAGCTAGGCCTTCTAGCTCCTGTGCACTGTAGCGTATTTGTGCACCCCTGAGCTGTCTCGAAAAGAAGGCCACCGGCAGCTTCTCTCCATCCCGAATCACCGATAGCGCCGCTCCAACTCCCGTGGAACTAGCGTCACTCTCTAACAAAAACTTATCACAAACATTAGGTACACACAAACTAACAGCGTTACACAATTCCACACATAATGACCTGAAGGCCTCCAACATAGGCCCCGACCAACTCACCCTACCACTCGAGAGAGCTGACGTGTGGGGTGTGAGGAGAGCAGACCAGCGGTGGAAGCCCGCAATGAACCTACGGTAATATCCCACCATACCCAGGAAGGCCCGAAGTTGCTTCCTCGTCTTTGGCAATGGATGGTCAGCGATCGCCCCAACCCTCGCAGCTGGCACGGAGATCATACCCTCCCCAACAACATGCCCCAAAAATTCCAAATACCTCTTCCCAAAGCTGCATTTTTTTCGCTTACATGTCAGCCCAGCCTCTCGCAACACACCAAACAACAACCGCAAATGCCCCAAATGTTCTTCCCAATTCCTCGACACGACTAGAATATCATCAATATATACCTTACTGAATGACTCACACCCAACTAGAACTTCCTCCATCAAGCGTTGGAATACCGAGGGGGCATTTGTGAGCCCGAACGGCATCCTACGAAACCGAAACTTGCCGAACGGGCAAGTGAAGCAAGTCTTGTCCCTGTCCTTCTCTTCCACTACAACTTGATAGAAACCCTTTGCGAGGTCGACTTTTGAAAGTACTCTTCCGCTCCCTACCAACTCCATCATTTCCTCGAGCCCTGGGATGTAGTAGGGCTCCCGTCTTGTAATGGCGTTCACCTTCCGGTAGTCCACGCACAGACGGATCGAACCATCAGGCTTCCTGACTGGGACGAGAGGAGACGCCCAGCAGCTGTCACATCTCTCGATGATGCCTTGTTCCTCCAATGTATCCAGCTCTGCCTTGACTTTCTCTCGAATGCCTAGCGGCACTGAGTAAGGCGTTTGTCTGATGGGAGCATGATCTCCCGTGTCTATTGTCATAGTCACCCTTTCAGTGTTTCCTGGTCGGTCAGAAAACACGTCAGAGAAGTCGTCGAGAAGTCTCGTCAACTCACACTCGACATACCCCTCACACTCACCACTCAACACACTCTTCTCCTCACTAACTTCATCTACTACTACATCCACTCGATTCACACTCGCACGCTCCTTAAATTCACATGTACCACACGAAAATGTCTCTCCTTTCCCTCTCTCGCCACCTTGTAATTAACTATCCCCTTTCTCTCTAACACAACATACGGCCCTTCCCACGAATCTGATAGCTTACTATTCAACCCCGGAATCCTGTACAATACCTTATCCCCTCTCTTGAACTCCCTCAACTTTGAACCCCTATTTGCATATTCCATCCTACCCTTTCTCTCCTTCAACATCTTAACCGCCGCACACTCTCGCATAAGTTCTAACCTCTCAGCCATGCACAGGACCCACTCACACACGTTCAACTTGGCACCCTCCACCTCAAACAACCCATGGTAGAGGGCATCTAAGGGTGTACGAACCCTAAAACCAAATACCAAGTCGAATGGTGACATGCCGCTGTCAGCATGGGGCATCTGTCTCAGGACATACAGCACAAAGTTGACCTGTCCAACCCAATCAACCCCCTTCTCAATACATTTACCCAGAATGCCCTTAAAGGTCCCGTGCATTCTCTCAACAGTTCCGTTTGTAGCTGGGTGGTAAGGGGAAGTTCTCACTCTCTCAACTCCCATGAGCTCACATAGCTCCTTCATCAACCTCCCACAGAACTGTGCACCTTGGTCGGAGAGGATCCTCTCAAGAATGCTAGTCCTGGAGAAGACCGTCCACAGACCCTCGGCAACGGACTTGGCAGTGACACTCCTAAGGGGCACCGCCTCGGGCCACCTGGTGGCAAGACAAACACACGTAAGGAGGTATCGACACCCCCCTTTCCCCTTTGGCAATGGCCCAACTAGGTCTATGGCTACAGACTCAAATGGCTCCGTGAGCACGGGCCTCTCTACTATCGGAGCCTTCCTCGGTTTGTGCTTACTGCGTACCTGGCAGATCTCGCACGACCCACAATGCTCACACGCATCACGAACCATCCCTGGCCAAATGAAATACCTACCAATGATCTTAGCCACTTTCTCTCCGCTCAAGTGACCGCCCTTTTCATGCCCCATCTCCATGATCTTACGTCTGTAACTACTCGGCACCACCAACACATCCCTAAATATTTCCCAGCACACATATTGCGATTTCACCAACACTCCCCTCTTCCACTCAAAGCCTCTCTCCTTTGCATCTCCTAACTCACACCATCCCTTCAAGCTACTATCTTCCCTCAACTCCTTCCTAAACTTGTCACTGTCATCCCCCTCACTCACAAACCCAATCTCACTTGCTAATTTTCTCACAGTCTTCTCAGTCTCACTCCCACACTCACTATCTTTCTCCAAAGCTATTGGTATACCCACAGCTTCCTCACTGCTCTCAGTCTCAACTACCTCTGACGGTAAAGGGTTACCGTTCACCTGGGGCTTGTCAGTCTCAGCTGAAGCTTCGATGTCATCCGCCCCATAACCCTCCCCCACCCTACTCTCAGCTTCGGGCATTATTAAGGGGTTGGGCCGGCTACTAGGTCCCTGCCCACTCTCACTCTCAAGGGGCTCCACCCCCTCTGGAGCAACAGTGCTCCACAAATCTTCCACCTGAATGTCGTTCTCACAGCGCTCAAGCTCAGCTAGCTCTCTAGCCTGACTTCTGGTAACAACCTTCACATCTGCAGCTACATCACTACTACCCTTAGTCTCACTCAAAGCTCTTCTGAATGCCTCAACCTCCTCAGAGTTGAGAACATCAAACGGTACAATACACATAACATCCTCCCCCACTCTTTCCTCAATCACTGCAAGTTTTGAAAATTTAATTCCGCCCAACTCATAATTCACTACGGTGCTCTCATGCACGCTCGTACGTCCATGCACGTCGGCGATGTGGACTTTGCCGCACTCGACATCGTCACTTGTCACCAGAGATCTCGGGACCACCCCCACTTCTGCCCCGGAATCTATCAGCACTTTACTACGCACCCCATTCACACACCCCCAAGCAACATTCCCTTTCTGCACACCCATAACAATCTTGGAGACCTTCCCCACTGGTACCTCCTTTACCGCTGGCCCCACTTTCTTCTGACTACAATCCACGCTCCTATGACCCATCTTCCCGCAATTAAAACACATTAGCGAGCGAGGAGTATAACTACCCTGCCCTGCTCGACCACTATTCCCACTACTACTTTTATTTGGACATTCCGTGGACCTATGTCCTGCCACCCCACAGTTAAAACACTTCAACTGATACCCACTATACCTCTCTCCTGACTTCTCCCTATTCTCACCCGTCGTCCTATTCTCACCCCCACTATAACCACTGCTGTTCCTGGGAAACTGCCCATCACCCGCCCCTAAGGGTTTGTAATAGTTACCTCGCTGTCTCCCAGACAGCCAATCCTCCAGTGCCTCCCTCAGCGCTCCCCAGTTCCCAATCTTTCTCAATTCTAAAAACGTTTTGCCATTCTGCGGCAACACCCTCCTTAGCAGTGCCAATGCAATAGCTAACACACAGTCATCAACTGACTCACAATTTTGGCATGCACCCCCCACAATCCTCTTGAGCCACTCACTGATCTCCCCAGCCGATTTGGCTTTGAAAAACTCCCCCGTAACCTCGAACAGTTGGTTCCCATAAGTGATTGCGGTTTCCCCCACCGCCTTCAACAAAATCTTCTTAAGCTCCCCATACTTTGCCTTACTATCCCTAGCCTCCTCTAGCCTAACACATAGTCTCTCTGGTAGTCTCGGATACAACCTTTCCCCCCATTCTTTCTCCTTCACCTCGCTCTCTCTCATTATTCTTTCATACTTATCTAAGTACGCACTCAACTCTACCCCCTCCTTATACATGCCTAACCCCTTCAACTTCTCTTGTAACAAGTCTCGTCTGTCACGGGCGAGGTCGTCTTCTAGTTTGTTTGTCCTGCGTCTTTCTGCTTCATCTCTCCTTCTCTCTGCTTCTATTTCACGCCTTGTCTCAATCTCCTCCCTCCTCCGCTCTGCTTCTTCTTCCTTGAGCTGGCGGAACATGTTGATCATCTCCCCCCTCCTTGTCTCCTCAGCCAACCTCCTCTGTTCCCGCTCAAACTCGTCCCGCTCCGTCATAAACCTTACTAATAGAGACGTTTCACCTTCCTCCTCTTCCTTCCTCTTCGCCATCCTCTTCTTAGACACCCGCTCTGGTGCAGCTCTCCCCTCTTCCTCTTCCCTGCTTCCGCTAGCACCTTCCATCTCTTCCTCCGACAGCTCCGCCTCCTGGTAATTGACCTCCGACGGCCGCGTCAGGTAGGGCGATCTGATTGACTCCGCTGGGTGGTGGGACGGCTTGTATACTTTCTCTACGTTCACTGCAGGCAACCTCCGACTGGCCTTTCTCCCGGTATCCCCGGTGCCAGTCTCTGTCATGGGGGGCGAGCAAACTCGGTGCCCGCGAAGGAGAACCAACTGTGAAAAAAAAAAATTAAAATGGATACAATGAAACACTGAATAAAAATAAACGCGCACAAGGACTTTTACAGATAAATTCCACACACGCTAAAACTGTTCACAATTCACAAAACACTGAGTGGACGCTAGACCACGAAAGGTTGGAGCAGTCAGATGCCTCTGCCGCCCTGTAGCCTTCACTGCCGTAGCAATTGGGCGAGTCTTAGTAGTTAGCTTTCTTTAGCTTGTCAGACGTCTCTGACGTAGGGATGTCTCCCACTGGTTCTTTGTTCGTTTGGGATGGGTTGGGATATCTCCTCTCCAAGTCCCTGTGGTCCGGGTGGAATATCTTCTCTTCCGGATCCCACCGCTGCCACCAATGTGTCGGGGTTCTCCACTGATCCGTGGATGCTGGAAGGCCTCGCACTTGGTAACAGCAAGTCGCTGCCACCAGAATGACTAGATCTCTAGCGGGTCGCTGCCGCTGCGCCAGAGGCAAGGATTCTTGCTTAACTAGAGTTTAGTTTAATCTAACATTAAAATGACTTACAAAAACTCAACGACTTAAATACAAGAAAACCCCAGTGACAACATATGATGCATAGATTGACCAAATATGACTAAATATGGAAATAACTGAAACACGACGTAACACACATACATACACATAAATCTGTTCCCACAAACTCAAAAGCACAAACATCTCGTGGCTAATTAACACAATCAACAAATGTTTCTGTACACAAACATATACAGCTTCTTGTGCCTTGGTTCTTTCCAATGTGGGCTGACTCCTGCTTTAGCCCACAACAACCAACAACCGGCACTTCGTATCCCCCATAAAACGGCGAAGTTTTGAAATTAAGTCTGGAAAAGGGTCTTCAATGCCATAGTAACCTGTCGAATCAACTTTTTGTGTCTTGAAAACAAGCGTTTTAGCAGGAATTTTCTCATACTTTGGAGCTTAAGTATAAAGTAATGTTTGCTTAATGCTGTAGTTTAAGAATAAACTGGAGTCAAGCCTAAATAGCCGTGTTTTTAGGAGAAAAACGTTGTCCGCGCGCGCGTTTAAAGAGCATACGTACCATCCATACATACATACATATATATATATAACATATACCCGATTTTGCATTATCCACCCCTAATACTGTCTCGCTCGCTACGCTCGCTCGCAAAATAAACAAACATCCCCGATTTTCGATTGTGTTACCCCTGTAAGTGTCTCGCTCGCTCGCCAATAAATAAATATAGCGAAATCTCGATTGAGTTACCCCTGATAGTGTCTCGCTCGCTTCGCTCGCTCGTCAATAAATAAACTAGTGGTGTGCTTGAGCACAAATGGCGAGCGAGCCTAAAGACTATACTATTTTTATATGAATGATTTTGACTTCTAACACTGAAGCTACTGAAAATAAGGTCCAGTTTTTTAATTTAGCATACAGGGTAAAGGGATTTCAGTGCCATAGTAACAACTCCCTGCAACTGCTTGGAAGGAAAACAACAACAACAAAACAATATACGTTATTTAAAAGTTTTCTTTGTGATATTCTTTAGCTAAGTAGTGGTTGTAACACACAATGCTTTGACACAACTGGACATGTACCTACACAGACTTACCTTCGCAGTAGTCTAGTGGACAATGTATTTTCAAGTAAATACTGTTGCGCAAGGCTTATAGCCATGACAAAGAGCGCATTGACTTACCATCGCCACTAAGGATTCTCAGAGCTCGTTAATTGAAAAATACTGGAACTGTGAACGCTTTACCTAACTTACGTAATTAAAAGCGCGGGCAAAAACAGAGGTCTCACGTACCCCCCATAAACAGATAAATAAATACACTAGTGGTGTGCTTGAGCACAAATGGCGAGCGAGCCTGATGTTAGGTAACATAAAACTAAGTATTGTTACTATGTTTTAGCTTAGTTCATGCAAACACTATAATAGCAGTTATGACCGTTTATTTCAGCAAACAAATACAAAATCACTCTCTTACCTGATTAATGGTAACTTTGTAGTATCAAACATAAACCATTCTGATAATCTCAATCACCAGTAACTCTTGAACAAGCTCTCAGCTACGATAAAAAAATAAACCGGTGTTATTATTTGTAATTTTAGCCAACAAATATGGAATTACTACTTACATCATTCTTGAGTATTGATAACTTCTGATTGAAGTTACTTTGACCATCTGAATTACCTTGAATTCTTGACAACAAGCTCTCACCTACAAAAACAAAAACAATCAATTTTAGCACACAAATACAAAATTATTTTCTTACCTCATTTTCTTGAGCAGTGGTAACTTTTGTAGTACCAAATTTGAGCCAATCTGACTATTTGAATTTACCAGTCACTGTTGACAAGCTCTTAGCTACAAAAAAGAAAGGCCAGAGTTAATTTTGCATATTTAGCTAACAAATATGGAATTACGTACTAACCTCAGCTTCCCTCGAGAAGTAGTAGCTTCCTTAGCATTAATACTACGGCATTCTGACTACCAACAGCTCTTGACAACCAACAACCGGCACTCCGTATCCCCCCCATAAAACGGCGAAGTTTTGAAATGAAGTCTGGAAAAGGGTCTTCAATGCCATAGTAACCGGTCGAATCAACTTTTTGTTTCTTGAAAAGCAAGCATTTTCGAAGGAATTTTCTCACAATTTGGAGCTTAAGTATAAAGTAAGGCTTGCTTAATCCTGTAGTTTCAGAATAAACTGGGGTCAAGCCTAAAAAGCCGTGTTTTTTTGGAGAAAAGAGTTCCCCGCGCGCGCGTTTAAAGGGCATACGTACCATCCCACATACATATATACATATAACATATACCCGATTTTGCATTATCCACCCCTAATACTGTCTCGCTCGCTACGCTCGCTCGCCAACTAGCGCAGCCGCTGTCACCGAGGCAATTGAGCACAAATGGCGAGCGAGCCTAAAGACTATACTATTTTTATTGACTTCTAACACTGAAGCTACTGAAAATAAGGTCCAGTTTGTAAATTTAGCATACAGTGTTCGGGAGTCGTAAATTCCCGAACTCGTTTGGGGTTAGCCTCTCTCTCAGGAAAAAGAAAGTAAAGGCCAATGTTCGAAGGACCAGGCTGATAAGATCCTAATGGCCTTGGGAATGTCACAGAGCGCAGCCGCTGTCACCGAGGCAATTGCAGCCTTGCACTATAACCCCTAAAGTGGCAAACTCCCCTAAGATGGTCAGAGGTTTAGGCTTTAAACTTATCAACAACTTAAACAATATTACAAGACATTAAATGCTGGGCGCCTGAGCAACCCTGCAGTGGTTCTGCTGTGGTAGAATGTGCGTATGAATATTGTGAGAAGTAAATGAGTATGAATAGATCATGAATAATGTTAAGTCCATAAATGGCAATGTTTAATGCTAGGCTAGAGTTCAATGTGATGAATGAGTTTGCTGAGCTTGGGATGCTCCTTGTTCAGTCCGTGCAGGGAAACCTGAACATACAGGGTAAAGGGATTTCAGTGCCGTAGTAACAACTCTCTGCAACTGCTTGAATTGAAGGAAAAAACAACAACAACAAAACAATACACGTTATTTAAAAGTTTTCTTTGTGATATTCTTTAGCTAAGTAGTGGTTCTAACACACAATGCATTGACACAGCTGGACATGTACCTACACAGACTTACCTTCGCAGTAGTCTAGTGGACAATGTATTTTCAGGTAAATACTGTGCGCACGGCTTATAACCATGACAAAGAGCGCATTGACTTACCACCGCCACTAACTCGAATAGAAATGGAAGTCCCTTAAGTTGTCAAGTTTTAACTGCACCCGCAAAAGAATTCAAAACGGTAAACAATTCAATTTCTAGGGTGATACGGGTACTGATCTATAAACCAGAGGATTCTGTTTAGTGCAATTTGGGACGGGGTCAACAACCGAACTAACACAAAAACGCGAGGGTCAAAGTACAAAAATGACTTGCGTACGTCCATACATATATACAAGTAAATAAATAAACTAGTGGTGTGCTTGAGCACAAATGGCGAGCGAGCCTTAAACTACACTATTGTTAAATTTGATTTTAACAACTAACACTCAAGCTATTAAAATAAAGTCGAGTTTTTAAATTACGTATGAGGTAAAGGGGTTTCAATGTCATAGTAACCGCTCCCGCAACAGTTTAAATTGAAAAAGAAGCAACAAAATCAAGTCACGTTATTTAAAATTTTCTTTGTGATATTCTTAATAGTAGTTGTAACGCACAATACTTTCACACAACTGAACATACCTACGCAAGACTTACCTTCGTGGTTCGTTTAGTGGACAATGCATTTTTAAGTAAATACTGTTGAGTAGGGCTTATAACTGTGACAAATAGCGCATTAACTTACCACCGCCACTAATTCGAATAGAAATGGAGCTCCCATAAGATTTTGAGTTTTAACTGCACCCGCAAAACAATTAAAAGCCGTAAACAATTCAATTTCTAAGGTGATACGGGTAATGGTCGCTAAACCGGAGGATTCTGTTTAGTGAAGTTTGGGACGGGGTCGAACGCGGAGCGAACACAAAAATACGGAGGGTCAAAGTACAAAATGACATACGTACGTCCATATATATATAAATAAACTAGTGGTGTGCTTGAGCACAAATGGCGAGCGAGCCTGATAGTTAGGTAACATAAAATGTTACTATTTTTAGCTTACTTCATGCAAACACTATAATAGCAGTTATGACATTTGATTTCAGCAAACAAATACAAAATCACTCTCTTACCTGATTAATGGTAACTTTTGTAGTATCAAACATCTGCCATTCTGATAGTCTCAATTACCAGTAACTCTTGAACAAGCTCTCAGCTACAATAAAAAAGAAATAAATAAACCAGTGTTATCATTAGTAATTTAGCCAACAAATATGGAAATAACTTACCTCAATTTCCTGAGTATTGATAGCTTCTGTAGTATCAAATTGAAGTTACTTTGACTATCTGAATTACCGTGAATTCTTGACAACAAGCTCTCAGCTACAAAAACAAAAGACAATCAATTTTAGCACACAAATACAAAATTACTTTCTTACCTCATTTTCTTGAGCAGTGGTAACTTTTGTAGTACCAAATTTGAGCCATTCTGACTATTTGAATATACCTGTCACTGTTGACAACAAGCTCTTAGCTACATAAAAGAAAGACCAGAGCTATTTTTACATATTTAGCTAACAAATATGGAATTACGTACTTACCTCAGCTTCCCTCGGAGAAGTAGTAGCTTCCATAGCATTAATACTACGGCATTCTGACTACCAACGGCTCTTGACAACCAACAACCGGCACTCCGTATCCCCCCATAAAACGGCGAAGTTTTGAAATTAAGTCTGGAAAAGGGTCTTCAATGCCATAGTAACCTGTCGAATCAACTTTTTGTGTCTTGAAAACAAGCGTTTTAGCAGGAATTTTCTCATACTTTGGAGCTTAAGTATAAAGTAAGGTTTGCTTAATGCTGTAGTTTCAGAATAAACTGGAGTCAAGCCTAAATAGCCGTGTTTTTAGGAGAAAAACGTTCCCCGCGCGCGCGTTTAAAGAGCATACTACCATCCATACATACATACATATATATAACATATACCCGATTTTGCATTATCCACCCCTAATACTGTCTCGCTCGCTTCGCTCGCTCGCCAACTAGTGGTGTGCTTGAGCACAAATGGCGAGCGAGCCTGATAGTTAGGTAACATAAAATGTTACTATGTTTTAGCTTACTTCATGCAAACACTATAATAGCAGTTATGACATTGATTTCAGCAAACAAATACAAAATCACTCTCTTACCTTATTAATGGTAACTTTTGTAGTATCAAACATCAACCATTCTGATAATCTCAATCACCAGTAACTCTTGAACAAGCTCTCAGCTACGATAAAAAATAAACCAGTGTAATTTTAGCCAACAAATATGGAATTACTACTTACATCATTCTTGAGTATTGATAACTTCTGTAGTATCAAATTGAAGTTACTTTGACCATCTGAATTACCTTGAATTCTTGACAACAAGCTCTCACCTACAAAAACAAAAGACAATCAATTTTAGCACACAAATACAAAATTACTTTCTTACCTCATTTTCTTGAGCAGTGGTAACTTTTGTAGTACCAAATTTGAGCCAATCTGACTATTTGAATTTACCAGTCACTGTTGACTAGCTCTTAGCTACAAAAAAGAAAGGCCAGAGTTAATTTTGCATATTTAGCTAACAAATATGGAATTGCGTACTTATCTCAGCTTCCCTCGAGAAGTAGTAGCTTCCATAGCATTAATACTACGGCATTCTGACTACCAACGGCTCTTGACAACCAACAACCGGCACTCCGTATCCCCCCATAAAACGGCGAAGTTTTGAAATTAAGTCTGGAAAAGGGTCTTCAATGCCATAGTAACCTGTCGAATCAACTTTTTGTGTCTTGAAAAGCAAGCGTTTTCGCAGGAATTTTATCACACTTTGGAGCTTAAGTATAAAGTAAGGCTTGCTTAATGCTGTAGTTTCAGAATACACCGGAGTCAAGCCTAAAAATAGCCGTGTTTTTAGGAGAAAAAAGGTTCCCCGCGCGCGCGTTTAAAGAGCATACGTACCATCCATACATACATACATATATATATATAACATATACCCGATTTTGCATTATCCACCCCTAATACTGTCTCGCTCGCTACGCTCGCTCGCCAATAAATAAACTAACATCCCCGTTTTTCGATTGTGTTACCCCTGTAAGTGTCTCGCTCGCCAATAAATATAGCGAAATCTCGATTGAGTTACCCCTGATAGTGTCTCGCTCGCCAATAAATAAACTAACATCCCCGATTTTAGATTGTGTTACCCCTGTAAGTGTCTCGCTCGCTACGCTCGCTCACCAATAATGGCTGGTAAATGACATGAATGCTGCAGTCAAGTAACTATGCGTGAGGTGTTGATGTGTGTATACAGGAGGACATATGAAATGGTATACAGTAGAATGTCAGTTATCTGAATCCTCGTTAATTTTTAGACAAAGATTTTGTAGCGTCTCCTTTGGGAGCACTGGTACAAGTGGCTTTCATTATGTTCAGAGTTGCGATCAGAATCCATCAAATAGAAGATGAATAAGCCATGTACTCTGTCTGAACTCCATAGTAGCTCTAAGACTATCAGAAATTGAGTTTTAGTTAGTACAGTTGATGTTGATAATGGCAAGTCCGAATTTTGAGCTATTTATTGTGCGGACTAATAGACTTTTTTTTTTTTTTTTTTGCATCATAGTAAACAGTTTTGTCTGTACTTGCTTTTAAAATCTATCTCTTGCTGAATGTCTGTGCAAAAATTACATTTTCATGTTACCAACTGGTAGTCATAAACTTGGCGGTGAAGGGTTAAAGCACAGAACCATAGAAACACTTCACACCAGCCCCTGTGTAACAAATGACTAACTATCAGTCATTTCATTAGTTCGTGAGTGGGTGTGGAGTCATTTCATTAGTTCGTGAGTGAGTGTGGAGTCATTTCATTAGTGTGGAGTCATTTCATTAGTTCGTGAGTGAGTGTGGAGTCATTTCATTAGTTCGTGAGTGGGTGTGGAGTCATTTCATTAGTTCGTGAGTGTGTGTGGAGTCATTTCATTTGTTCGAGAGTGTGTGTGGAGTCATTTCATTAGTTCGTGAGTGTGTGTGGAGTCATTTCATTGGTTCGTGAGTGTGTGTGGAGTCATTTCATTTGTTCGAGAGTGAGTGTGGAGTTATTTCATTAGTTCGTGAGTGGGTGTGGAGTCATTTCATTAGTTTGTGAGTGTGTGTGGAGTCATTTCATTTGTTCGAGAGTGAGTGTGGAGTTATTTCATTAGTTCGTGAGTGGGTGTGGAGTCATTTCATTAGTTCGTGAGTGGGTGTGGAGTCATTTCATTAGTTCGTGAGTGGGTATGGAGTCATTTCATTAGTTCGTGAGTGAGTGTGGAGTCATTTAATTAGTTCGTGGTGTACGTGTGCGATCATTTCATTTAGTTCGTGAGTGTGTGTGGAGTCATTTGCATTAGTCGAGAGTGAGTGTGGAGTCCATTTCATTAGTTCGAGAGTGATTGTGGAGTCAGTTCATTGTCGAGAGTGAGTTGTGGAGTTCATTTCATTAGTTAGTGGTGAGTGTGAGTAATTCATTAGTTCGTGAGTGAGGTTGGGGAGCCGTTTCTTAGTTCGTGAGTGAGTGTGGAGTCATTTCATTAGTTCGTGAGTGTGTGTGGAGTCATTTCATTAGTTCATGAGTGAGTGTGGAGTCATTTCATTAGTTCGTGAGTGTGTGTGGAGTCATTTCATTAGTTCGAGAGTGAGTGTGGAGTCATTTCATTAGTTCGTGAGTGAGTGTGGAGTCATTTCATTAGTTCGTGAGTGTGTGTGGAGTCATTTCATTAGTTCCTGAGTGAGTGTGGAGTCATTTCATTAGTTCGTGAGTGTGTGTGGAGTCATTTCATTAGTTCATGAGTGAGTGTGGAGTCATTTCATTAGTTCATGAGTGAGTGTGGAGTCATTTCATTAGTTCGTGAGTGTGTGTGGAGTCATTTCATTAGTTCGTGAGTGAGTGTGGAGTCATTTCATTAGTTCGTGAGTATGTGTGGAGTCATTTCATTAGTTCGAGAGTGAGTGTGGAGTCATTTCATTAGTTCGTGAGTGAGTGTGGAGTCATTTCATTAGTTCGTGAGTGTGTGTGGAGTCATTTCATTAGTTCCTGAGTGAGTGTGGAGTCATTTCATTAGTTCGTGAGTGTGTGTGGAGTCATTTCATTAGTTCATGAGTGAGTGTGGAGTCATTTCATTAGTTCATGAGTGAGTGTGGAGTCATTTCGATCATTAGTTCGAGAGTGAGTGTGGAGTCATTTCATTAGTTCGAGAGTGTGTGTGGAGTCATTTCATTAGTTCGTGAGTGAGTGTGGAGTCATTTCATTAGTTCATGA
>WLWD01001854.1_pt1 | contig 30149 bp, 8 predicted proteins | sample 6712731 | NCBI WGS metagenome assembly WLWD01 (sample SAMN12718690, study PRJNA576275) | sponge metagenome | isolation source: marine sponge | host: Mycale hentscheli | place: New Zealand: South Island, Marlborough, Capsize Point | collected 2014-11-01
TTACTGTTTAACTTTTGTCAGAGTGTGATATGGCGAAATATTTCAAGAGCAGGCTAATTTATTTTCATGAGCCAGAGGTGAGTGAAAATAAAGCCTGAGAGTGAAATATCTTGCCATAACACTCTGACAAGTGAAGATATCTTCACTACTGTAGTTAGTACTATTAGAGAGGAAGGGTAACTCACAGCCAAAGTTGGTTGTAGGAGCTACCCACACCCCCAGCTGATATTTTAGCAGCTGCTCTAACCCTCTGTTGAGCTGGGTAAAAAATATCCTTGATTTTCAATTGTGTTACCCCTAATAGTCTCGCTCACTTTGCTCACTTTGCTCGCATGCCAATAAAGTATTGGTTATACACTCTTTTCTTATTGCACAACCCCATGCAGAGCCTGCTGCATGAGATTTCATGCAGGTTAATGCATGTGATATGTACATGTGTGAGGTGTCAGGTATGTAGATGTACATGTGTGAGGTATGTAGATGTACATGTGTGAGGTATATAGATGTGCATGTGTGAGGTGTGCGGTATGTGGATGTACATGTGCGTGATGTTATTACGGTATTATGAGGTTGTACATTATGTTTTGCTGTGCATCATTGTGATGTTTGTGGTATGTGTGTGCAGAAGCCGCTATCCAATGACCAGTTAAAGTTGCTATTGACCCAATGCAGTCTGGAGGCAGGTGCTAATAAACAGTGATTCACCAAAGTAAAGTAAAAAAAAACAAAAAACGAAACGAAAGCAGGAAGAAAATATCCTCAGCAAATAACCGCATCACACGTCATACTGCACATTGTCTTCATCATTGTTTTCCTATCACCATGGACTCATCATAGAATGAAGACAACAAACACACAAAAAAAGAAAAAATCACTTTTTTATAATTAAATTTCTTTGATGCCAACTTATGATTTAATGACTTATCGCGTCATTTTGCTTATGCAGGATTAATATTGTCTATTATTTTGTTCTCTTGTGGCTGCTGGTGGAGATGGTGAACTTGCTATTGTGGTTGTTCCTCCTGGAAGTGACCTGGATCAGGATGGCTAGCATATGAAGTGGCTGGTTTTTCTGGAATCTACTCTGCTCTAATCACAGCTCTAGCTTGTACTGTTATAAAAGTCAGTAAAAGTTTGAGGGGTGGCCATACTTGCTATATTACAAAAATATAAATAAGAAGTTGTCTTTCTATAAAAAAAAAATGTGTTTACTGGAGTGTAATAATAGAACAAGGTAAACATTTTCAGTTTTTTTTTAAAGAATGGAATCCACTACTTCTGATAACCATTGTGCAAAGCATTTTAATGGTGCATTAAAGTGTGGTATGTATGCTGCTATTCCATTTACTATTCCTTTGTTTCCTCATCCATAAAACTAGGAAGAAACCTGAGCCCAGAGATGGTAATCCTCCATAAAAAAAGGGGGAAAAAGAAACTATAACAAACAAGAAGAAACTGAAATCAGTACAAATGCAAATGAGAACGCTCAGTTTAGAGATAGAAAAAGGTGAAATGTCATTACTACTATCCATTTCTGTAATTTGGTAGCTCTGCTGCAGGCTAGAGCCCGCTGCAACAAGAAATAGAGTGAGCGGTAGGATAAACTAATGCATTTTCTATGGTACAGGTAGGTCAGTGATACCATAAATGGGCATGGCCGGAATACGTGATGTCATCATGCAAGTCTTCTTTTGTTAAAGTCTTGCATTTTGTTGAGCTTCGCCAAGATGTTGTGCTAATAACAAAACTCATGTACATACAAAATTTTTGTTGACACCACAAAGGTTTTGCATAGAATAAAAGAAAACGAGATAACATGGAAAGGAAAAAACAAAAACAGTAGCATAGCATAATAGAGCCATTTTGAAACTGTTTGCTTCAGATCCATTCCACAGGATTCCGGCAATAACGCAGAATACCAAGAAAAAATGAAAGGTAACCAACATCTATGCCAATCTCAAAAGGGAAACTGAACCTCACTTCACAAGCTTATATCTTATTCTATTGTATACATTAGAATTCAGTAGTGTATACAATATATGTGATTGAATGGTTCATGAACACGCAATAAAAACCAACAGACAACCCTGCCAGTCGGTAATAATACAACTAAAAATGATGCCAATACAGTCACATATCTCTCCTTATTGTTTTGTTCTATTTATAATACAATCCAGAAATATCTGTTGAATATTCCAAAGTGAATGCCTTATGTGTAGAAAATATAAAATGTGTATAAGATTTTTTTTATTATTGATGTTGCGGTGCGTGCTTCTACTCTACTGTTGAACTTTTGCAATCATGATGATACTCCATTTTGTTTTTTGCCACAATTCTTTCTTCCATGCAGTCCATAATCACAGCATCGTGCTCCATCAAGTACTTGTTCTGAAATAGAGCACTCGAACCATTGTTTGTGGCTTGCAGAATTCTGACAATATCTCCGATTCCTACGATGCAAATGTTGTGCACAATGACACCTTCGCACTGCTTTCCATTGTTCTCAACCCAATCACTAGTTCTCCAGAAATAATTATCTGTTGTGAAGTGGTAGCGGTGCACTCTGGGGTCGTGTCCACCAGACACGCCAGGAATCAGATATACAGTTGCATAAAAATGTTCTTCTGCTGCTATTTCACAATTATTAACAAAGAAGTCATAAAGATGGGTAGCAGTCGAATTAGTAAAAAGGAAGTGTATAAATTGGTAAGAGAGGGACATGTATGTCATGCTCTTGGCCAGAGGAAGTGAGTAAGGGATAGTCTTTCCTCCCAGTCGCCTATATGTTCCCTTTTCTGTAATGGGAACACTCCTGCTGTTAATTACAGATGATCCTTTGAGTTTCACCAAGTGATCTACGATTTCATGAGTAGAAGCAAGGGGAAGTTCTTTGCCACACAAGTTAATGACGTATTTCCATTTGGATTGCTCCAGCTGTTTCTTACGCACCTTCATCAGGTCAGAGTAGCACTGCATTTGTGATTCTATGATGGATTTGTTGCCCCACTGGACTTCTCTCACCTTCGAAACCAAGTGCACATTCCCCAGGCATTGAGCTATGTTTGTGAATATGCCAATGAATTTAGGGCCAGACTTTAGATCTGGAGCGATGCAATACTGGTTGTGTGGTCTGTATAGGAGCCTAATAAGTCTAATGATCTGTGAAGCACTGTTATGTATGAGGAAGGAATAGGCAATTGGGAAGGATTGTTCAAGTTTAGTAATATACATGTTTTGATTGAAATATTTCCTTACCCATGAGCAATCAGAGGTTCTCTGAAGTAAGACATTATCTGGTTCTGCAAGCCTACCTGTACAATTGTTTTGTTTTAACCGGTTGATCTCCTCCACATTTCCACGGAGTAATTTACTGCAGTTCTTACTAATTTCAAGTTGCCAACTTGTAAAAGTTCTTGTATTCCAGAACTTGAACTTCAGAGAGCTGACTGAAGCTTCAGGATATAATAAAACTCTCCGAACTCGAACGTCCTTTAAGGTAACTTTGTGGATGATATTCCAGTTGTATTTAGTTAGCAATAAAAAGACCAGAAATCCAACAGCACATGAAACTTTCTGCAATAAACCGAGCGGACATTTCATTTCTATTGCGCGATCAACTACAAGACCCGCTACACGCCTCTCTCGATCTTTTACGCTTAACGCTTGGCGCTCATCGCAGGAAGAGGCCGCGTAACTTCGAATTTATTAGCTCCTTCCGTGTTAGTTGGGAGCGAGCGAAGCCAGTGAGACACTTACAGGGGTAACACAATTGAAAATCGGGTATGTTTGTTTGTTGGCCAGCAAGCGTATTAGGGGTGGATAATGCAAAATTGTGTATATAATGTATATATATAATATATAAATATATTATACAGTATATATAATATTATATATATATAATATTATATATAATATATATAATATTATATATATATATAATATAATTATATATATATATATATATATATATATATATATATAATATGCAGAGGAAAAGCGATGGCCTAAAGACTGGTCAATATATTATAATACTTAATACATGAGTCAGAGCTACAGTCCCGCAGTTTTTATCAAAAAACTCATTTCATTGGTTAATTAAATCATGGGACCAATTATAGCACCGCGCGTGACCAATTATAGCGCCGCGCAAGGGCTAGCTAGGGCTAGGGGACCAATCAGAAGAATTCTTTGATAAGAACTGCGGGATGGCTCAGTCAGAGTGCTGCAGAATTCTCCTATTTTACTGCCCACTGACAAAAATATTTCTTTGTGAATCAGCCTTGATATCATATTTTTAAAATGTGATCAGATCAAGAATCAAGAAGTAGCTACACTAATACATTTACACACAAGTAGTAGTAGCTAGCCATATCAAAGCATTGCTTCAAACAATGTGGAAAGTTGTCATACAAGCTAAGTCATCCTTAGCAATATTTTGAGACCATAGTGCTATAATAACAATAGTGATCGTGACTGACAGGAAGTTCACTATAGCTGTATGGTTTGTGTACATTGCTAGTTCTTTCTTGTGTAAGGGCAAATGTATTATACTATTATTTCTTTAGTTATGGTAGCTACTATATACTCAACCTTTTCGTCATGTATTATTGTTGATTTGTAACAGTTATAACAATACTTGTCTTTGGGCAGCTCTATAATAGCTACTCATAGCTACTTATGTTATTCCTGTTTGTTTTTGTAGTTGGTCTTTCACTATTGATAGATAATGTATCCTTTGAATAAGATGTACTGTGTGTGCTGTGTGGTCTGTTCATGTTCTGCTTGTGTGAGTGTGTGTTGAAAATTGGCCTGGGCCCAGTCAGACCGAGCAGTCCAGACGATTACAAGTGTAAAGCACTCTTGTACAGCCCTAGATTTCCTAGCTACTTTTTTTCAGTATTTGTCACCTTGTTTTGTTAAACTCCTCCTCATACCCACTGTTGTCTGTTCCATGTGTACTCTTTATGTAGTCCATCCCCACACTGTTTTACTCATTCCTAATTATTTAGTATTAAAATGCAATTAATTTAAGCAGAATACGTCCTCTGGAAGTTACTATAGTCTCGTGTTTGGCAAAATCCTTCCCAATTCACTACTCAGAGCCGGTCTTTTGTGCCTTTTGTTTTAACCCTATGCTAAGCATCCTTTGTTACACCCAAACAAATATGGCACTCCTCTTTATATGACATTCATTGTCTATTTTTAGCTACTGATGATTATTAATAATATTGTGCTTTTGTACTGTGTATGGAAAATGGTCTTCTTTAAATCAGTGCATACAACCCTCTAGGTGCTGTTTAATATTAATTTAAAGTTAAATTCAATAATTTAAAAAGAGTGGTAGCCCAACTACAAATGTTTTGTTGTTGTTGTTGTTGTTGTTGTTTTTTAGATGTAAAGGATATAGACATTTTTGAAGCTTCAGCATGAAACTGAATGCATATTAACTTACATGTTTATTACATATAAACACTAATTAACAAAAAACTTCTTCACACTTATTCTTCACATTGATCCCATATCTGTCTCTACCATAAATTACAGCTATGTGCTCATACTGATTAATTTCCTTCTCTCCCTAAAATTTGAACTTCTCTCTGAATGTGCTATCATCTCATTTTGGAAGGTTACTGCTTCTAACGCATATCTGTGGTCATCCATATCCTTTGATGTGTTCTTTGTCATTTTCTATTAATAATAGCTAATTTAGTTGTAAACTTACTAAACTTTAACTCCAAAGGTGAGCCAAATGTAGTTTTGTTGTTTTTATGTACATTTTGTTTTAGTAATAGTTTTATATTAAAAACCAGTATTTTTAGTTAGTTTTTTTCCTTTTAACAAATTTGAATTTGAGACACAAGTCAGAGGAGTGAGTCACCTGTATCCAAATGATAAATTTATTGCATACATAGCACAATGAATCTATAACCTGGTGGGCGGTAATAATCTCCTCATCATATTCCAATGCAGTGATATGAGAAATACTGCCCTAAGCACATTGTTGTTTACTTATAGGACTCAATTCATTATACATGTAAGTAATATATTATGTGCACTATAATAGTAAATTATGATGTGAAATGTATATAGTTTAAAAAAATAAAGTGTGCCCTGTGATGGAAAAATCTGAAAAATTAGAAGTTTTGATTCTTTCTTTCTTGGGTTTGCTACCACTTATCATGGTGTGGCTATGAATGTACATATGTAAGTCCAAGTTAAAAAAAAAAATTGATAACAAAATGAAAAATTGCCTGTTACTAAGGCTTTTTTGGATCAAATTATTGCAAAAGTAATACATTTAGGTTGAACCTTTCTCGCTTAAAGGGGTAGCCAAGGTAAAATGTGAAAAATCTCAGTTGTCGATGTGGAATCGACCCAGGATACTTTGCTTTAGCCAACAGTGTGCAACCACTAAGCTATGACAACCTACGACATCCAAGACCTTCACATTGTATCTAAGATTTTTTCACATTACCTTTGCTTCTCTTTAGAACCCTTTAAGTGAGAAGGTTCAATCTCGTTTTTATGAAGGGTCAGAACTTGTTAATTAATTAGCAATTAGCATAATTATGATTGTTGAAGGTTATGCTTGCACACAAAATAGAACTCGCCAATATTTCAATGTTGTAGTATGGTAAAGTTTGCTAACATTAGCTATTCTACAAATTTCTCAATTTTGATAACAAAGGGGTCCTTGTGCTGTTGCATAGGCGGCTGAAGGTGGGGACTCAGGGGCTCCAACTTGGATGGGTAAGGGCAGGGGCAGAGCCCCCAAATTTTGGATAGTGAAAGTATTAGTGTATTTTTTTATTACATACACCTAACAATCACCATTACAATACCAACAAAAGGCCTGTGATCACCGTTAGACTGAATGAATTCATACATACTGCAGCATTAGAATACTAGGCAGTAGTCAGTAGTGATGCATGGCAAAGTACTTCCATATTAGTTATCATTATGGTAATAGGCACTTATTGTATAGCATCAGCTGCTATAGCTAGTTAATCGCCAACTCTCCAGACACAACAGTAATAGCATCCACAGTTCCACAGTAGCAACACCACCTACCGCAGCAACATTATCAAACACAGCAACGCCAACTATAGAGTTCTACTGTCAAATCTACACAACTCATCATTTTTCATTAGGGAGCTAAAAAAGAAAGAAAGACAGGATTAAAGGTTTGTTTGAGGCACTGGCTGGCCTGTCTCTCCTATCCAGCATGGATTGTCCCAGCTTAGATGAGTATGAGTGCTTTTAATTGATTAATTAATGACTTAATGTTTTTGTAGTTGATTTTATAGCTGAGCCTCCCCACATTAAATCACTTCCGCTGCCTATGTGTTAAATTTACAATAAGCACAGCTAGCTTAATTTAATACCTTACAAATGTAAAATGAAAGTAGTGATCTATAATAGAATGCTAGGAAATGTTTTCTGTCTGTGTTGTAATAATATTTGGTAAGTATACCAACAGGTCAACTAATATTGTAAGAGTTTATATCAACTTGCACAAAACAACAACAACTATCCATCTGCTTCTAATGACTCATCTATCATGATGACACTCACCTATCCAAGTCACTTACTTTTTACTTGTGTTGCTTTTCATTATTTATTCATTTTTTTGATTGAAGCATTTTGCTGCATTAATTAGGTCAGGAATTAGCTAAGTAACTGTGTAGACATGAATTTGGTAGCTATCTAGAAGATGTCCCTCTTTTAGCCTAAAAAACTGTTGACGGGGAAGAACTCTACAGTATATCGATATAATTATCTTTTCATTTAAGTAATAATGGTATTCTGCATTTGAATCTGGAATTGGAACGATTATGTGAAAAATGACATGTTATTGTGATAATATTTAGCTAATTAACTATTAGAATTGTTTATTCACACACCTGACAATAAGTTGTTATAATTATAGCTATATCAAGACAGTCTAAAAGGGTGAAGTCAAAAACAGCTTAGTGAAAACACATGAAGATAAACATTTTTCTAAATCTTGGGTGCAATACAATGTAAATGTTAAGTTGTTCAAAAGTTATTGCTAGCTAAAATACTAAAAAATATTGTGTTCATTCTTTCAATATGAGTTTGTAACAACAAAGTGAAAGTTATCTTACAAACAGCTCGATATTGCTGATGTAAATATTCTCATTGCTTGTTTTCTGATCCGCACAGATCCTCACTTCAAGGTCTTCTGTGGTAGGTTCAGGTAGAGTCCTACAGAACCATGGAGGATGGTTGAACTGGCAGCAAGTGTTGACACCTGTACATCCTTCTCCATCTCATAGAGGATTGTCTGTTAATAAAATTCTGCCAGGTGAATTCCTGCTCCCAGTAGCACAGAAATAGTTGTTTCCAACAAATGCTGGCACAGAATAAGGCCATAAAGAAGAATTTGAAAGCATACATGGACATTTCCAATTACTACCAATATTTTCATAATACGCATTAACAAATGACCACACATGTGTCCTCGATCCAGGTGGACCATGTGTCAAAGAAACACCATCTATATACCAACTTTCTAGGCTTGCATTACCATTGATTGAAGAATGAAAAGCATTGGGTGAACTGAATTGATATCCTATTATCTGTCCACAGATGCGTGTATACGAGATACCTCCTGTAGAATAGAACACTGAATCACAACTGCTAGTATTGGATGTCTGGCGACCACATCCTCTGACAGTAGTGTTGCTAATCTCCCATGCACTAGGACAGGACTGGGATGAGTCGTTCATATTTAGGTGACCTACTTGTGTCCAAGCAGCAGGATAGTTTCTGCAATCACAATTGTTGAAGCACTTAAAGAAATCTGTTATGCCTCTTGCTACATCTTTTCTGATACTTGGCTTGATAGGAGAAGAACACTGCTCAGTAGAATTGAGAGACACTCTGATAGGATGACACTGACAGGATATTATAGCAAAAAGAGAAACAAATATTATAATTAAGAACATTTTGGCTCATTAATCAGCGAAATTAGGACAATTCAGACAATTCCACTGCCCATCTGTTTAGCAACCAAAGGCTCTGATTCTTGTTTATATTATATGTTTCAAAGAAGTGGTCAACAAGTGAGAATAGCTAGAAATCACATGCAGTGTGCATTTATTCTAAAAGATTGCAGGAAATTGGTAATAGTGGGGAGGATCTGGGTGGGAGGGGTCAGGGCAAGGAGGCTGGGACCACTTTTTCCAGACTAACCTAATTAAAAATTATAATGTACAAGAGTACCACTAGCTACATGCAATTTATTTCATAGGAAAACTACATGCTAACTAACCATTATTTATTAAATCAATGTTCAAAATTATAAATATATTATACGATAGGTTTTCTATATTATATATAATAGGGCCCCTCCCAGCCATAATGTCGGATCTACCCATGCTAAAATCTTGATTGCAAACCGTTAAGATAATGCATCTACAGAAAGAAGATTGTGGTGGAAAGTGTAACAATATTTTAAGCCATTGGCACCCTACAGTTTTCTTTTCTTTTTTTTCTTCTTTTTTTTGGCATGTCCTATTTAAAGGTTAACTGAAGTCCAGTTTACAATAGGGTATATCTCGAGGGCATACTTAAGTAAGATGGACATTGGTTGGGTGGTACGAGGGTCAGTCCAAAGATATTAAATGTGTCTGTCGGTCTGCCTGTCTGTCTGTAATGCTCTGATTTTGGACAGTACTGACAATTAGCTGTTGAAATAGTGAGTATGAACTTACTCAGAATAATGATGTGAACTATATTATGGTACTATTTTAATGAAACAACAAGAACTAGTCAGCTTCTGAAGGTACTAACTAGCTAATGTGTCTAACCTTGTTAAAGTAATAGTGTGCAAAATAAGATAATCCACTTCAAGTGTAAAAGGTTGTGCTGTGTATGGAAAATGTTCTTCTTTAAATCAGTGCATACAACCCTCTAGGTGCTGTTTAGTATTAATTTAAAGTTAAATTCAATAATTTAAAAAGAGTGGTAGCCCAACTACAAATGTTTTGTTGTTGTAGTTGTTGATTTTTAGATGTAAATTTTTGAAGCTTCAGCATGAAACTGAATGCATATTAACTTACATGTTTATTATAAACACTAATTAACAAAGGACATCTTCACATTAATTCTTCACATTGATCCCATATCTGTCTCTACCATAAATTACAGCTATGTGCTCATATAGATTACTTTCCTTCTCTCTCTAAAATTTGAACTTCTCTTTCTGCATGTTGTGCTATCATCTTATTTTGGAAGGTTACTGCTTCTAACGCATATTTGTGCTCATCCATATCCTTTGATGTGTTCTTTGTCATTTTCTATTAATATAGCTAATTTAGCTGTAAACTTACTAAACTTTAACTCCAAAGGTGAGCCAAATGTAGTATTGTTGTTTTTATGTACATTTTGTTTTAGTAATAGTTTTATATTAAAAACCAGTATTTTTAGTTAGTTTTTTTCCTTTTAACAAATTTGAATTTGAGACACAAGTCAAAGGAGTGAGTCACCTGTATCCAAATGATAAATTTATTGCATACATAGCTAGCACAATGAATCTATAACCTGGTGGGTGGTAATAATCTCCCCATCATATCCCAATGCAGTGATATGAGAAATACTGCCCTAAGCACATTGTTGTTTACTTATAGGACTCAATTCAGTACACATGTAAGTAATATATTATGTGCACTATAATAGTAAATTATGATGTGAAATGTATATAGTTTAAAAAAATAAAGTGTGCCCTGTGATGGAAAAATCTGAAAAATTAGAAGTTTTGATTCTTTCTTTCTTGGGTTTGCTACCACTTATCATGGTGTGGCTATGAATGTACATATGTAAGTCCAAGTTAGAAAAAAAAATTGATAACAAAATGAAAAATTGCCTGTTACTAAGGCTTTTTTGGATCAAATTATTGCAAAAGTAATACATTTAGGTTGAACCTTTCTCACTTAAAGGGGTAGCAAAGGTAAAATGTGAAAAATCTCAGTTGTCGATGGGGAATCGACCTAGGATACTTTGCTTTAGCCAACAGTGTGCAGCCACTAAGCTATGATAACCTACGACATCCAAGACCTTCACATTGTATCTAAGATTTTTTCACATTACCTTTGCTTCTCTTTAGAACCCTTTAAGTGAGAAGGTTCAATCTCGTTTTTATGAAGGGTCAGAACTTGTTAATTAATTAGCAATTAGCATAATTATGATTGTTGAAGGTTATGCTTGCACACAAAATTGAACTCGCCAATATTTCAATGTAGTATGGTAAAGTTTGCTAACATTAGCTATTCTACAAATTTCTCAATTTTGATAACAAAGGGGTCCTTGTGCTGTTGCATAGGCGGCTGAAGGTGGGGACTCAGGGGCTCCAACTTGGATGGGTAAGGGCAGGGGCAGAGCCCCCAAATTTTGGATAGTGAAAGTTTTAGTGTATTATTTTATTACATACACCTAATAACAGTGTACACAATCACCATTACAATACCAACAAAAGGTGTCCTATTGTGTGATCACCGTTAGACTGAATGAATTCATACATACTGCAGCATTAGAATACTAGGCAGTAGTCAGTAGTGATGCATGGCAAAGTACTTCCATCATTACAGTAATAGGCACTTATTGTATAGCATCAGCTGCTATAGCTAGTTAATCGCCAACTCTCCAGCCACAACAGTAGTAGCATCCACAGTTCCACAGTAGCAACACCACCTACCGCAGCAACATTATCAAACACAGCAACGCCAACTATAGAGTTCTGCTGCCAAATCTACACAACTCATCATAAAAAAAATCAATTTTCATTAGGGAGCTAAAAAAGAAAGAAAGACAAGATTAAAGGTTTGTTTGAGGCACTGGCTGGCCTGTCTCTCCTATCCAGCATGGATTGTCCCAGCTTCGATGAGTATGAGTGCTTTTAATTGATTAATTAATGACTTAATGTTTTTGTAGTTGATTTTATAGCTGAGCCTCCCCACATTAAATCGCTTCCGCTGCCATGTGTTAAATTTACAATAAGCACAGCTAGCTTAATTTAATACCTTACAAATGTAAAATGAAAGTAGTGATCTAATAGAATGCTAGGAAATGTTTTCTGTCTGTGTTGTAATAATATTTGGTAAGTATACCAACAGGTCAACTAATATTGTAAGAGTTTAAATCAACTTCCACAAAACAACAACAACTATCCATCTGCTTCTAATGACTCATCTATAATGACGACACTCACCTGTCCAAGTCACTTACTTTTTACCTGTGTTGCTTTTCATTATTTATTCATTTTTTTGATTGAAACATTTTGCTGCATTAATTAGGTCAGGAATTAGCTAAGTAACTGTGTAGACATGAATTTGGTAGCTATCTAGGAGATGTCCCTCTTTCAGCTAAAAAACTGTTGATGGGGAAGAACTCTACAATATATCGATATAATTCTTTTTTCATTTAAGTAATATGGTATTCTGCATGTGAATCTGGAATTGGAACGATTATGTGAAAAATGACATGTTATTGTGATAATATTTAGCTAATTAGCTATTATGATTGATTATTCACACAATTGACAATAAGTTGTTATAATTATAGCTATATCAAGACAGTCTAAAAGGGTGAAGTCAAAAATGGCTTAGTGAAAACACATGAAGATAAACATTTTTCTAAATCTTGGGTGCAATACAATGTAAATGTTAAGTTGTTCAAAAGTTATTGCTAGCTAAAATACTAAAAAATATTGTGTTCATTCTTTCAATATGAGTTTGTAACACCAAAATGAAAGTTATCTTACAAACAGCTCGATATTGCTGATGTAAATATTCTCATTACTTGTACTCTGATCCGCACAGATCCTCACTTCAAGGTCTTCTGTGGTAGGTTCAGGTAGAGTCCTACAGAACCATGGAGGATGGTTGAACTGGCAGCAAGTGTTGACACCTGTACATCCTTCTCCATCCCATAGAGGATTGTCTGTTAATAAAATATTGCCAGGTGAATTCCTGCTCCCAGTAGCACAGAAATAGTTGTTTCCAACAAATGCTGGCACAGAATAAGGCCATAAAGAAGAATTTGAAAGCATACATGGACATTTCCAATTACTACCAATATTTTCATAATACGCATTAACAAATGACCACACATGTGTCCTCGATCCAGGTGGACCATGTGTCAAAGAAACACCATCTATATACCAACTTTCTAGGCTTGCATTACCATTGATTGAAGAATGAAAAGCATTGGGTGAACTGAATTGATATCCTATTATCTGTCCACAGATGCGTGTATACGAGATACCTCCTGTAGAATAGAACACTGAATCACAACTGCTAGTATTGGATGTCTGGCGACCACATCCTCTGACAGTAGTGTTGCTAATCTTCTCCCATGCACTAGGACAGGACTGGGATGAGTCGTTCATATTTAGGTGACCTACTTGTGTCCAAGCAGCAGGATAGTTTCTGCAATCACAATTGTTGAAGCACTTAAAGAAATCTGTTATGCCGTTTGTTACATTTTTTCTGATACTTGGCTTGATAGGAGAAGAACACTGCTCAGTAGAATTGAGAGACACTCTGATAGGATGACACTGACAGGATATTATAGCAAAAAGAGAAACAAAGATTATAATTAAGAACATTTTGGCTCATTAATCAGCGAAATTAGGACAATTCAGACAATTCCACTGCCCATCTGTTTAGCAACCAAAGGCTATGATTCTTGTTTATATTATATGTTTCGAAGAAGTGGTCAACAAGTGGGAATAGCTAGAAATCACATGCAGTGTGCATTTATTCTAAAAGATTGCAGGAAATTGGTAATAGTGGGGAGGATCTGGGTGGGAGGGGTCAGGGCAAGGAGGCTGGGACCACTTTTTCCAGACTAACCTAATTAAAAATTATAATGTACAAGAGTACCACTAGCTACAGGCAATTTATTTCATAGGAAAACTACATGCTAACTAAGCCCATTATTTATTAAATCAATGTTCAAAATTATAAATATATTATACAATAGGTTTTCTATATAATATAATAGGGCCCCTCCCAGCCATAATGTCGGATCTACCCCTGCTAAAATCTTGATTGCAAACCGTTCAGTTAAGATAACACATCTACAGAAAGAAGATTGTGATGGAAAGTGTAACAATATTTTAAGCTACTGGCACTCTACAGTTTTCTTTTCTTTTGTTTTCTTCTTTTTTTTGGCATGTCCTATTTAAAGGTTAACTGAAGTCCAGTTTACAATAGGGTATATCTCGAGGGCATACTTAAGTAAGATGGACATTGGTTGGGTGGTACGAGGGTCAGTCCAAAGATATTAAATGTGTCTGTCGGTCTGCCTGTCTGTCTGTAATGCTCTGATTTTGGACAGTACTGACAATTAGCTGTTGAAATAGTGAGTATGAACTTACTCAGAATAATGATGTGAACTATATTATGGTACTATTTTAATGAAACAACAAGAACTAGTCAGCTTCTGAAGGTACTAACTAGCTAATGTGTCTAGTCTAACCTTGTTAAAGTAATAGTGTGCAAAATAAGATAACCCACTTCAAGTGTAAAAGGTTGTGCTGTGTATGGAAAATGTTCTTCTTTAAATCAGTGCATACAACCCTCTAGGTGCTGTTTAGTATTAATTTAAAGTTAAATTCAATAATTTAAAAAGAGTGGTAGCCCAACTACAAATGTTTTGTTGTTGTAGTTGTTGTTTTTTAGATGTAAATTTTTGAAGCTTCAGCATGAAACTGAATGCATATTAACTTACATGTTTATTATAAACACTAATTAACAAAGGACTTCTTCACATTTATTCTTCACATTGATCCCATATCTGTCTCTACCATAAATTACAGCTATGTGCTCACATATAGATTACTTTCCTTCTCTCTCTAAAATTTGAATTTCTCTTTCTGCATGTTGTGCTATCATCTTATTTTGGAAGGTTACTGCTTCTAACGCATATTTGTGCTCATCCATATCCTTTGATGTGTTCTTTGTCATTTTCTATTAATATAGCTAATTTAGTTGTAAACTTACTAAACTTTAACTCCAAAGGTGAGCCAAATGTAGTATTGTTGTTTTTATGTACATTTTGTTTTAGTAATAGTTTTATAATTAAAAACCAGTATTTTTAGTTAGTTTTTTTCCTTTTAACAAATTTGAATTTGAGACACAAGTCAGAGGAGCGAGTCACCTGTATCCAAATGATAAATTTATTGCATACATAGCACAATGAATCTATAACCTGGTGGGCGGTAATAATCTCCTCATCACATCCTAATGCAGTGATATGAGAAATACTGCCCTAAGCACATTGTTGTTTACTTATAGGACTCAATTCAGTATACATGTAAGTAATATATTATGTTCCACTATAATAGTAAATTATGATGTGAAATGTATATAGTTTAAAAAAATAAAGTGTGCCATGTGATGGAAAAATCTGAAAAATTAGAAGTTTTGATTCTTTCTTTCTTGGGTTTGCTACCACTTATCATGGTGTGGCTATGAATGTACATATGTAAGTCCAAGTTAAAAAAAAAATTGATAACAAAATGAAAAATTGCCTGTTACTAAGGCTTTTTTGGATCAAATTATTGCAAAAGTAACATTTAGGTTGAACCTTTCTCGCTTAAAGGGGTAGCAAAGGTAAAATGTGAAAAATCTCAGTTGTCAATGGGGAATCGACCCAGGATACTTTGCTTTAGCCAACAGTGTGCAGCCACTAAGCTATGACAACCTACGACATCCAAAACCTTCACATTGTATCTAAGATTTTTTCACATTACCTGCTTCTCTTTAGAACCCTTTAAGTGAGAAGGTTCAATCTCGTTTTTATGAAGGGTCAGAACTTGTTAATTAATTAGCATAATTATGATTGTTGAAGGTTATGCTTGCACACAAAATTGAACTCGCCAATATTTCAATGTAGTATGGTAAAGTTTGCTAACATTAGCTATTCTACAAATTTCTCAATTTTGATAACAAAGGGGTCCTTATGCGTTGTTGCGTAGGCGGCTGAAGGTGGGGACTCGGGGGGCTCCAACTTGGATGGGTAGGGGCAGGGGCAGAGCCCCCAAATTTGGGATAGTGAAAGTTTTAGTGTAATTTTATTACATACACCTAATAACAGTGTACACAATCACCATTACAATACCAACAAAAGGTGTCCTATTGTGTGATCACCGTTAGACTGAATGAATTCATACATACTGCAGCATTAGAATACGAAGGCAGTAGTCAGTAGTAGATGCATGGCAAAGTACTTCCATATTAGTTATCATTACGATAATAGGCACTTATTGTATAGCATCAGCTGCCATAGCTAGTTAATCACCAACTCTCCAGCCACAACAGTAATAGCATCCACAGTTCCACAGTAGCAACACCACCTACCGCAGCAACATTATCAAACACAGCAACGCCAACTATAGAGTTTCTACTGTCAAATCTACACAACTCATCGTAAAAAAATCAATTTTCATTAGGGAGCTAAAAAAAAAAAAAGGAAAAGAAAAAGAAAGACAGGATTAAAGGTTTGTTTGAGGCACTGGCTGGCCTGTCTCTCCTATCCAGCATGGATTGTCACAGCTTAGATGAGTATGAGTGCTTTTAATTGATTAATTTAATGACTTAATGTTTTTGTAGTTGATTTTATAGCTGAGCCTCCTCCTCAACATTATATCACTTCTGCCGCCTAGTGTTAAATTTACAATAAGCACAGCTAGCTTAATTGTAAATGTAAAATGAAAGTAGTGATCTAATAGAATGCTAGGAAATGTTTCCTGTCTGTGTTGTAATAATATTTGGTAAGTATACCAACAGGTCAACTAATATTGTAAGAGTTTATATCAACTTGCACAAAACAACAACAACTATCCATCTGCTTCTAATGACTCATCTATAATGACGACACTCACCTGTCCAAGTCACTTACTTTTTACCTGTGTTGCTTTTCATTATTTATTCATTTTTTTGATTGAAGCATTTTGCTGCATTAATTAGGTCAGGAATTAGCTAAGTAACTGTGTAGACATGAATTTGGTAGCTATCTAGGAGATGTCCCTCTTTCAGCCTAAAAAACTGTCGATGGGGAAGAACTCTACAATATATCGAAATAATTCTTTTTTCATTTAAGTAATAATGGTATTCTGCATGTGAATCTGGAATTGGAATGATTATGTGAAAAATGACATGTTATTGTGATAATATTTAGCTAATTAACTATTATGATTGATTATTCACACAACTGACAATAAGTTGTTATAATTATAGCTATATCAAGACAGTCTAAAAGGGTGAAGTCTAAAACAGCTTAGTGAAAACACATGAAGATAAACATTTTTCTAAATCTTGGGTGCAATACAATGTAAATGTTAAGTGTTCAAAAGTTATTGCTAGCTAAAATACTAAAAAATATTGTGTTCATTCTTTCAATATGAGTTTGTAACAACAAAGTGAAAGTTATCTTACAAACAGCTCGATATTGCTGATGTAAATATTCTCATTTCTTGTTTTCTGATCCGCACAGATCCTCACTTCAAGGTCTTCTGTGGTAGGTTCAGGTAGAGTCCTACAGAACCATGGAGGATGGTTGAACTGGCAGCAAGTGTTGACACCTGTACATCCTTCTCCATCCCATAGAGGATTGTCTGTTACTAAAATATTGCCAGGTGAATTCCTGCTCCCAGTAGCACAGAAATAGTTGTTTCCAACAAATGCCGGCACAGAATAAGGCCATAAAGAAGAATTTGAAAGCATACATGGACATTTCCAATTACTGTCAACAGTTTCATGATACGCATTAACAAATGACCACACATGTGTCCTCGATCCAGGTGGACCATGTGTCAAAGAAACACCATCTATATACCAACTTTCTAGGCTTGTATTACCATTGATTGAAGAATTAAAAGCATTGGGTGAATTGAATTGATATCCTATTATACGTGCTTAGGTACTGGTGGATTTAGTGCACTGAAGCCCAAGGGCCATAGGCCCGAGGGCTTTGTGCACTAAATCCACCAGTACCTGAGCGCATGCTCTAACTATTTTAGAACCCGTTTACCCGCCAGTTTCCACTAACAACTTGGTTTATCAGCATTTTCGCACAAATATGGTGGTGTCAAGAGAATTTCCGGCCCAAAATTAAAATTCAATTAAAATTCAATTGAAGCACACCTAGCAGGTTTACTTTAGCATTGTAGCTGCCAGCTGTTATCTCCAGATCTAACTCTACCCTGGGCTGCTCTGCTCCGCGGTAAACAGTTAAGCAGTAAAGCTATGGTAAATTCCTGCGGGTATGAGTGTCAGCAGGAGAGTTGTGAACTAGGGCTGGTCCCGTATAGGTCGGATATGAGAGGGTAGTAGACCCTCACATATCATATCCAGGCCTCACACAAAAATAGCAATACCCCAAGGGTGGTTAGTATGCACAGTTTATATACCTAAAGGCAAAAAATAGTGCACACTTACCAAGTTAGTACACCTAGTAACAATATAGCAACGGGTTCTAATTTAATGAAACAATAAGGGCCCGAGGGGTTCGACAGGCGGTAGTTCCCGAGATTTCGTTGTCTATCTGTTTTAGAACGTAGCAACTATAGCCGAGCCTTAGTTACCAAATATTTTTTTCCCTCCTTTGTTCTATGTTGACACTCTATGACAAAGACGGTAGAGACATTATGGAGAGGTGTCCAGTAATTGCAGCAATTCTAAGGAGCCACGGCGCATGGAATATTTTTCATATGTTGTGCGCTCGACTCCAGTGAACCGGCGAAAGTGATGGAATTAGAGTCAGGAGAATCAATATCACTGCGTTTTCAGCGAACTTAGTCAAAAAGAACATTCCAGCCCACCCATCTACATTACCTATTTTTCGCATTTCAGCTCAATTGGTGAGATAAAATTTACAAAACGGCTTTGTCTCTCCTAAATCTTCTTTCAACCAGCTACTCTTCCACCTTCTTCAACTCAATCATCTCTCCTTTATTTAGCTCCTCACAGTCAGCTCTCCAGTCTAGCTCCTCACCGTCAACTTTCAAGTCAAGTCAATAAAAAATCACAGTCAGTACTCTAGCTTTGCTCTTTACAGTCAATCTCCAGTCTAGCTTAGCTTTTGAATCAAGATTTGGTCAACCTTTACATGATGATGAAATTTTGAAAGATGTAAGGCCATGCAAAAAGTTTGTATTTACAGTATCTGACATTGATGAACAGCTTGCGATGGATAAGGAAGGATTTTGATTACCAAAATACCATGAATGTAGTGCTTTTACATTGCAAAAATATACTAGGGGTGCCTTTAATCATCTGTAGTGATATAAACATCCACAAGAATAGTAGTACTAAAACTTTTAAAATAATATATGCAACATTATATAACTGCTTTTTTATTGTTCATTATGCTATTAGTTTCTTTCTCACTTTCTCATTTTGGTGATGATTGTATTAGTTAGAAAAATATTGCTAGTGTGCAAGGCATGCGATGAATCCATCTTATCTTTCGCATCTGACAGGAAAACCGTGCAAACAACATTCTTGCACCATTATGTAGATAAAATAAAAATTCTTTAATTAATGCTTGCACGACTCATAAACAAAAAACAAACAAACAACTAATAAAATGCTAGAAGGGAGGATACTATCAGTAGTATCCTCCCTTCTGGCATTTAGTATCCTCCCTTCTGGCATTTAGTATCCCTGTGCACACTTGAACAACACTATGCTCGATAGAATGCCTACTTCACAATACAAAAAAGGTGTTAGCTATGTTCTAATATAGCGGGAACGACTTAAGCTACGACGATAAAACTTGGAGAGCACGATGTCTGGACGCCGACAACTTTGTAAGTGCAAAAAAAATTTTCGAAGGGTACCGCGTTGTGCCTGGTTTTCCTGTAGAAGGTCACATAGAATAAAATGTAAGAGAATAGTAGTAGCTTTTGCTCTATGGGATTCTTAATAATCATTTTTCTATTCTCCTACAAATAATCGATTCTTGAGATTCAGGTTCTCAAGTCAGATCTTTAACAAGCTGTATAACCTTCTGTGACTGTCAATACTAGCAGTGTTTACTCTAGACCTGCCAGGTATTCCATCATTGGTTACTTACTTGAAATAAAATTAGCCCCATGCTCAACAAACCAATATAAATCTACCATAGCAACCAAAGTGTATGGGCGTGTATCACCAAGCATGACTGTTTTCCATATCTCACTCATTTGACACTCGTCTCACTCATTTGACACTCGTCTCACTCATTTTACACTAAACTGTCACTCTTTTCCAGAGGTTGAGGTCTCTGCATTGGGTAAAAAAGTCAGCCACTTTTTATAGATGGGAGACCGACCACAGATTTATTTTTCGTTCCTGGCCACGTGAGTACAACCTGTATACCACGTGATTGTAGCTAGTAACCGGATCCGACCGCGTGTTGTGCTGCTGCTGTCTTTCGTTTTCTACTCACTCGGTGGTGTTGGTGTGTGGTGAGCGAAGCCGTGTATGTGTGACTCTTCTGACTTCTATTTCTATGGCGGCAGTCCAGTTCAATGATTGGGTATGCCTCTGGTTGTACTTGAGCGGTTGTGTTTCTTAGCTTATTCTGGCGCATTTTCTGTAAGCCTTAGTGACGTGTTGTATGCTTAGTGAAAACTTACAGCAGTGATATTGTTATGACTAATGTAACTTTATTTTCCAAATGTTCTACTTAATAAAAAAGTGTTATAATTTATTTTTATTTTTTAGGTATGACTATTGTTAATGGCTGCTTTCTTCTCGTTCTTCTGCTGCATTTTGTGTTATCCATGCTGGCCAAGTGTTTCAGATGAGTTTATGATGAGGAGAGGTTGTGGTTAAAGTCGGGAGCCATAGGTGGTGAATTGTTGTAGGTGCTGTGGTTGATTGATCATGTTCAAAGTGTCTAGTCAGTGTGTGGCTTGAGGGGTACATTATTTTATGTGTGTTGCAATTTCTAGAAGTGTCCATATTACCAATATATATTTGGTTATGTTATGTGTATGGAGGTAGGGATAAGTACATAGTAGAGTGAAAAAAAATAATATATGGTTTAAAGGAGGTTGATGTAACTGGACGATTTTAGTTTTCAATGCCATTTATATTGTGATTATGAAAAGTAACACAGCTGTGAAGATGATTGACATGAAAGTGATCACAGCAATATTAAGCTGGAAATATTGTAGTCTTTGTGGAGCGCAAGCGCCTATGGTATACACCTGTTGGATAGCATATACCTCTGTAACATGACATAAGTATTTGATAACTAATGTTGGTGCTGATGTAATGATAATGTTCTGCTCACTACTAATAGTTCATTGTAGAGCTCTCTTTCACTAGCGAAACATGCTATCAAACTTTCAGTTGCATAACATGTCTTAGTGCATGTGAATGCACTGTAGCACACACTGTAGTACATAGTTTACATGATAGTGTATAAGCAATAGTTATAGTTTTTTTAGTTGTCAATTTTTCTTTAATCTTCTGGCCATGCAACAAGTGCTGTTGACGGTAGCATTGAACTCTCCGTTCCCAATGTTCATATCAGGATACAACTCCATAATGAATCCTAGAAAATAGATTCTATGTCTATCATTTCACCATCATTGCATTGTTTCCTTCACCTTTTATAGCCCCCGACTCCTCCTTATCCAATGCAGAGTTTATGCTGGACTTTTTGCCGATGGCACACTTTGTTTGTAGATATGCATCACTATATTATAACATTACCAAAAGTTTTCTCAGCGCACAGGTCCGTTTTTGAGTTTGAGACACACACTTAATTGTGTGGTACCCCCCTCCCCCCTTTGTGGGGGTCATTGTTCCTCCTGAGTGGTGAGAATCGGAACCAATGAGGTAAAGTGTACTTAAAATTCAATCTCATCAACTGTCCTAATAGCATTTTCTATTTCTTTTTCCATAGAATTTTTAGATATTTTTTTCTTCTTTTTTGTGGGGTAAATAGTTCATATTTCTCCTCATACGCAATTAATGTCCTTTGAATATTTGTAACTAGCAATTTTGAAAAGCGCTGCGTTTGTAAACAAAAGAAGAAAAGTGTGTTTTGAACTACTATTTTGATACACAGATGAATAAATATATGTGACCGGTTTTGGGAAAATCGGCCTAAACGCGGCATCTAAAGTTTTCTAATTTATTCTACCAGTAGGCTGCACGGGGCCTTGGGATGCCGTCCTCCTCATTTGGAAGCTGTAGCACAAGCCGTCTTCGCCCTACGCACTACAACACTTCAGTATTTTTGCTAAACTTATTATTGCTGATTTCGAAAAAACGCCGGGTAAAGGCGTTGCTAAGGTCAGGGGGCGTGCCTTGTGTCCGTATACTATTACTGCGTGTCTCCGGGACACTATGGAATAAACCGGTTACAGGCGGATTGAAAGAAGTTTAAAAGGCTTAATGCAGGGCTCTTTAAGAAACTATGATGACGAGAATTGCGTGAGTACGTGAATTATGTAGAATAGTAAGTGAATTAGTTAGCTACATTTTTTTCCCGCTGTTAGTGAAAAGCCCGCCAATAATTTCTTAGCAACTCTCCGTACACGAGTCCAACCGGCTAGTGTTTCTAGCCTCCTAGTGTGAGTTCTAGAGCACGCCAGAGCTTACAACTGCGTCTTAAGCTAGAGCTAACTGGTAACTATCCATTTCTGCCATAAAAAATTTTTCGAAAAAAATCGACCCATATGGCTTTACCCGGGGATACTGAAAAAAATTGTTTTCCGCGTTTAGGCCGATTTTCCCAAAACCGGTCACATATTATAAATTGTTGACTAATACAAGTGAATTAATAGTATAGCATTAGACCAGTGGCAATATCAGAACAGTTTGAAGATTCCTCCTTTAGCTATTTACTTATAAGTTATGTAGAGTAGGAGAGAGTGAATGTAAAACTCAATGGCAATAATGGGAGCATGCAGTGCATTGTCTTGTTAAAGAAGTATAAATATTGAACAAAGTTATTGTTTGCAAGTATGACTATTATAATCTGACATGTTGCATAAGTTGTTATAATATTGGTTGCTAAGACAGAACTAAACTGAGAATAATGATACAGTGCTTAAATAGAATATGTGAGTATGACGTAGTTATTCAAATGTCCAATCAAATAAATATACAAGGCGATGGAGCGAGGACGAACTTGCTCGATGTACATCGTACCCTGTAGCATAAGTGCCCGATTCACGGTGTGCAAACTAAAATACAATAATAATGATAATGATATAAAACATAGCTAGCTAAAATGATTATGTTCATGTGGAATGGTTCTCCACGGGCTTCATGAGTCTTACTTGCGTTACTTCAGGCCTTTTAACGTTCACAGGTTTTTCACAGCCTGTTTCTTCATATGTGCCATTGACTGTGAATGAGTGGAATGCATGTTAATTACCCTGTGTCTAACTGTTGAGTAATTTACTAAATCCTTTAAATTATCACATTTTTATCAGCACTGTTCATTTTCACTGTATTAAGATACTATCTGGTAGAGCTGGGCGATATTGAAATTTGGCTAACGATATATCGTCCCCCCAAAATATCATGATATTACTAAATATCGTCAATTCCATTTAAATTTATAGGTGTATGTAAGCAAATTTCTACTGATTATGTTATCAAATTTAAATCAATGCCAGAAAAATTAAATAGAATTAAAGAGAGAAGTTGTATACATTTTATAAGTTTTTTGATAAAAATGCCATCATGTTCAGTAGGTCACAGCATCAGTGACTGTGCGCCATCTATTACCTGAGCGAGGGTACTTCGCCATCTCAGAGAGGCCCCGTTGATTCGAAGTAGTTGCCTTTGATGATGACGCTACTCCACCAGCACTTTTCTTACTTCTAGGCTCTTGTACTGCCGCGAACTCCGCTGGGTGGTGATGTCGAAGATGCGAAAAAAGATTGGAAGTATTTCCACCCTTGCAGCACACCGACCGTTTCACTTCATTCTTCCAACAAAGTCGACAAATAGGAGACTCCGATTCGCTAGGGTGTTCATTCAAAAATCCGAAGTAGTTCCAGACGACCGATTTAGTAGGGCCCTTTCTGGTTCAGCTCCTGCTCGAAGTCGAATCCCTCAGCCATTTTTTGCTCGAACTAGCTAAAAGGCAGCTGCTCTATTGCTCGTGACTCGCTCGCGCGTCTAAATTTGAGTCATTAATTGGCGCGCGAATGCCCGCATTTTACAGAGTAGCTATTGGAGCAGAGAGTAGCTATTGGAGCAGAGAGTAGCTATTGGAGTAGAGAGTAGCTATCGGAGCAGAGAGTAGCTATTGGAGCAGACAGTAGCTATTGGAGTAGAGAGTAGCTATTGGAGTAGAGAGTAGCTATTATTTGATGGAATGTAGCAAGAAGTTACTGTGGAGGAAGCAAAAAATCACAGAACTCACTTTGTTCCCATTTTCATTCCACTATGATTTTTCTGTATTTCTGTCAATTTTAATCATGAATACTATCAAAGTAGTATTATCAATGCATGATCTGATTCATTTAGCTAGTTGACTATTAAGCCAAGCATAAGCAGGCTAGGCAATAATCCCACACAGAATACCTGCCACTTCAAACACTAAGCCACAAGAATGTTAGTTTACATATTCAAGACAACATTGCAAAAGTCTGTATTGGATTATAGTTCTAAGTTTTTGTTTGATCAACTACAGATGCAAACAATTAATAAAAAGAAATCTACTCTCTAAGCTGTAAGCCAGAGACAGCTTTCACCCTTACTCTCACTTACTGGCATAACAATGATACACTCCAACATCATACTTGGAGGCATTCGCTATTATTAAATAAACAAATTTTTTTTTTCTTCTTTAAGTATAACATATCGGCCACGAGATGCGGAAATACTGCCTCCCCTGGCAAGAGTCCAACTTTGGAATTCGTAGTTACTTGGTATTACACATATTAGCTTTAGTACGTCTCCATCATTATAATATAATGGAAAAGGAATGCTGAAAGTAATGAACCGTACTCCTGTAAAAATAAAAAATAAAACAAATAAAAAAAATCAGTCCCAACACATTATAAGTAGCTCATCTTTTCCATCTTGATCACCTGGCTGGAATCAAATTCTGCACTACAGATGTTAGGTCTAGCCCTACAACCAAAGGTAATAGTTATTTATTAGCTACTTAACTCTTTTATCACTTACATTTTTTATGGCTCTACAACTCTCACAGGGGGGGGGGGGGTTCTGACCAAACACAAGCTTTTAAAGCTAGACTAAAACCAAAGACTCCTCCCTAATTTCATAACAGCTCTCTTGCACTTCAGTGCTCTAGTTATCCCTCGAGTAGCCTAGAGTAGCCTACAATCACGGTAATGGGAACCGCCCCTTAAAAAACTTGCTTGTCACGTGAGCCAGCTTTCAGGTCCGATGTTGGCGGTACACAGGATTAGGACTAGGTCCGATGTTGGCTGCACCGGTACACAGGATTAGGACTAGGTCCGATGTTGGCTGCACCGGTACACAGAATTAGGACTAGGTCCGATGTTGGCTGTACCAGTACACAGGATTAGGACTAGGTCCGATGTTGGCTATACCGGTACACAGGATTAGGACTAGGTCCGATGTTGGCTATACCGGTACACAGGATTAGGACTAGGTCCGATGTTGGCTATACCGGTACACAGGATTAGGACTAGGTCTGATGTTGGCTATACCGGTACACAGGATTAGGACTAGGTCCGATGTTGGCTATACCGGTAAACAGGATTAGGACTAGGTCCGATGTTGGCTATACCGGTACACAGGATTAGGACTAGGTCCGATGTTGGCTGTACCGGTACACAGGATTAGGACTAGGTCCGATGTTGGCTGTACCGGTACACAGGATTAGGACTAGGTCCGATGTTGGCTGTACCGGTACACAGGATTAGGACTAGGTCCGATGTTGGCTGTACCAATACACAGGATTAGGACTAGGTCCGATGTTGGCTGTACCAGTACACAGGATTAGGACTAGGTCCGATGTTGGCTGTACCGGTACACAGGATTAGGACTAGGTCCGATGTTGGCTGTACCGGTACACAGGATTAGGACTAGGTCCGATGTTAGCTGTACCGGTACACAGGATTAGGACCAGGTCCGATGTTGGCTGTACCGGTACACAGGATTAGGACTAGGTCCGATGTTAGCTGTACCGGTACACAGGATTAGGACCAGGTCCGATGTTGGCTGTACCGGTACACAGGATTAGGACTAGGTCCGATGTTGGCTGTACTGGTACACAGGATTAGGACTAGGTCCGATGTTGGCTGTACCAGTACACAGGATTAGGACTAGGTCCGATGTTGGCTGTACCGGTACACAGGATTAGGACTAGGTCTGATGTTGGCTGTACCAGTGCACAGGATTAGGACTAGGTCCGATGTTGGCTGCACCGGTACACAGGATTAGGACCAGGTCCGATGTTGGCTGTACCAGTACACAGGATTAGGACTAGGTCCGATGTTGGCTGTACCGGTACACATTATTTATCGTCATCATTATCTATATAATAATATGCTTGACAATGACAGTAGTGTGTGTATTCATGAATAATTCATTAGCTGGGCCAGGATGGAAACTGCCGAGGACCATGTAATTAGCATGTATTTTAGTTGGACATGTCCAGTGGACCAAAATGAAAAGAGAGAAACTGCCGGGGACCATGTAATTAGCATGTATTTTAGTTGGACATGTCCAGTGGACCAAAATGAAAAGAGAGAAACTGCCGAGGACCATGTAATTAGCATGTATTTTAGTTGCACGTGTCCAGTGGACCAAAATGAAAGGAGAGAAACTGCCAGGGACCATGTAATTAGCATGTATTTTTGTTGGACGTGTCCAGTGGACAAAAATGAAAGGAGAGAATCTGCCGAGGACCATGGTTTTTGGTAGTTGCCGCTAAAGTGGCTGCAATATTTAATTACGCATGTAGAGTACACCATTAAGTATACAGAATTCAATTTATGTTTTCTCGATTTCTGGTTCAATTGCTTTGCTGAATACAGCCCAGTTCAGCCGCCAGTGTAGGTGAATTATAGCTTTTCGATATTTCGGTATAAAGAATCGCCTTGATATCGATAACGGTAATCCGATATTTACCGGTATGATCCTGAATATCGATATACCGCCCAGCTCTACTATCTGGGTGAGAACGTCTTCAATTTTGTTTGAGTTTTACAGTTTTCAATCTCGAATGGGTGAACTTAAGTCTGTCACAGCAGGTTTTTTCCTAACAGCGTCCAAAGACTATTGAGAATGCTTAGATATAGGTGAAGACTGTTTGCACATTTGCAATGAATAAAATATACTTGTAAAATATTGTTTAGCAAGAAGTGTTTTTACATTTGTAGGAATGCCAAATATAGCTTGGTCTTATCGCGTTATTATAAAATTTTGCATTTTTCAAGTTTCCGTGGCTTTGTGTTAGACAGCTTGAGAGGTCTTATTATGAAGACTAATGACCTAGCAGAGCAGGAAGTGATCCTCTTTGTGCTACTAATGGTTCAGCCGACCTTGAACTTGAGAAATTAGACATCACAAGCAGTTACACAGGACCTATAGGTGAGCATTGTGACATCCATTTTCTTTTTCTTTTTTCTTTTTCTTTTTCTTTTTTTTTTTATTAATTAATTTTTTTTTTGCTGTTCTCAACACTAGCGCCTCTGAGCCCATACATTCTGTATAGGATCTCATAATCTCTAGAGAAAATGTTTTATTTGTGAAAACATACGTTTATTACTGATTTATGTTCTAACTGTATCTCCATCGTTAAACCCAGTAAGCTGAGTGGTACTATTTATGGAGTTTGGTGAGCTGGGTTCACTAGTTGAAGATTTATCTTGAAACTACCATGCCCCTTGTCACTATCAAGTTTGACCTGTACCTCATCTGAGGGAGTGGCACATCATGCCACATCTAACCAGAATGAGATATTAAATTGTATACTTATTCCAAAAACTATTATGAAGTTCAGCAAAGTCTGTTACCTATCATCCATGTCTTGGGGAGGAGGGGGTTGGTGGAGCTGTGTGCTTAAGTAGATTTTTACCATCTTCATGAATCTTGTGGTAAATTGTATAGGGAATAGCACGGACCCGTGCTATTCAGGTTGATAGTATGAGTAACACGATTGAAGTAGCACTCGGCTTCGCCTCGTGCTATTTCAATTGCTTTATGAGTGCTATTGATCCCTAATAGCACGTTTCCAAGGTTAACTCTGCATGTGTGCACACTTACCCATACTATTTCCTTACCTACTGTGGGATAAACTGAGTCTAATGAATTAGTTAATACTAGTGATGCGCTCTAATAGCACAAAATAGTGAAGCGAGCGATGCATGTTCCCTGTAATTGCAGCTATTCCATGCATGCTTGGTGTGGCTACAAAAATATTGTCAAAGTGAGAAAACAATAGTGGTAGCTTTTTTCTATGATGAAGGCTCCGTGTAGCTGAAATGTTTGTAATATACAACATCACATCATGATGAAGATGGATATCAGGAATAGTCTAATAAATAAATTAGGAACATTTATGGCTTTTCAAAAAGAAAGATTCTTTACTTTGCTACCTGTTTCGTTTTAGCTCTCCTCCTCCTTGCCCTGTCTTTTTCATTTCTTATCTCTCTCCTTACTAATTTTTCTTCTGGAGTTTCTAACGCCCTCAAAGCTCTTGACTGAGCGTTTCTAACGTTTTGTCTCTCTTTCGCAGAATTTGTTTCACTGGGCATCGCTACTTTGTACGGCGGGTAAACAAAATGTTGCTAAGAAGGTTACCCGGCCCGCACAAGCGCGTAGGAGAAAATGTGCACACGAATGCCCACGCAAGAACAAAAACAATTCCTAGACCTAAATATATATATATATCGCGGACTCATTAGTAAGTCAGCTCCGCTCGCTTTGCTGAATTATTATAAATCTGGAACAATTTAGTTCTCAATGTTGCACTACTGGATTACTATAGTGGACTCCAGTAGAACTCTTCTCCATAGTCAAAATTAAGTTCTCACAGGTCCTATAAAGTCCCTGCAAAGCCATTGTAATATTTAGTAACTGCACTGGTGATTTTTTTAAACATACACTGCAATTAATAAGGTCTTTGCACATCTAATAACTGCAATGATAGGTATAGCAAGCCCAATAGTTGGGTACTAAAGAGCAGAACATAACAAGCAAAGCCAAAGGATATAGACCAACTGCAACCAATTAAATTTATATTGAGGAAGAATTCAAAGTGAATTGAAATTCGCACCAAGGTTGGCTGGCTCGCGAGCAGGCTCAACACTCCATTTAGGGATCACGCTATTGTTTTCTAGGAACTTCCTAGCATACAATGTCATTGCCCAGGATGAAACAATGTTCATCAATGTAAGAAGAGTTGCTCTAGAATTTTCTTATGGAGTGGAGTCTACTGCAAATAATGCCAATCCCAGTGTATCTTCCTGCCCACACACGAACTTGGAATGGATGCTTGGCCCTGTTAATCTAATAATTACTATAAGTGAATGAGCCGTATATTCTGTTTGATTCCCGTAGCAGCTCAGAGCTTCATTAGTCCAAATTTTAGCTCTTCTCTGTGCGGAATAATTGGCGAGCGAGCGTAGCGAGCGAGACACTACAGGGGTAACACAATCGAAAATCGGGGATGTTTATTTATTTATTTGTATATATGTATGGACGTATGTATGTCAATTTGTACTTTGACCCTCCGTACAGCTCGCTCGCCATTTGCGCTATTCGAGCGCACCACTAGTATGCGATGATGTTGTTGTTTTGTTTTGTTTTTCCATACTGGTACATAGTTAAAGAAAAATCATAAAGAAGCCAGTTAAAGGATAAAACTGCATTCACTGTGTTTGTATGTTGAAATTGTCTATTCTGTAGACTAAAGAAAATCGCTAGCGACATTGTTGAGTTAATAGTGGCAGACCTAAAAATTACACTCAAAAATTGTCTGGACAATTTGTCCGAAAAAATCAAAGTTTGCCTGGACATTGACTTATTTTGAGTGGTCAACCCATTTCATTATTTAAAATTATTGTTATTACTAAACTGGTCAGAGTATGGTTAAATGGTGCGAATCAAAGGATAGTTATAGTTCATGCACTACTATCATTTATTATAATGTTGACAGGT
>WLWD01003592.1_pt1 | contig 30129 bp, 19 predicted proteins | sample 6712731 | NCBI WGS metagenome assembly WLWD01 (sample SAMN12718690, study PRJNA576275) | sponge metagenome | isolation source: marine sponge | host: Mycale hentscheli | place: New Zealand: South Island, Marlborough, Capsize Point | collected 2014-11-01
CTCATATACACTGAAATGCAGTCCATGCTTGGTATGCTGTATAAAACTCCTTTCTTTTTCATTATTGGTGTTGTATGTTTTATGTGTACATGTACAAGTAATTGTCTTAGAGTAATTCAAGTTTGAAAGTTTACTTTGATGTCCTGATGGAGAAATATTCACTCAATTTTCTCACTAATGAATATGATGTAAAGTAAAATGAAGACTGTTGATTCATTATTAATTACCAACAGATAAACAAAATTTAATAGATAAACTAACAAAGAGATATGCTGAAAAATTGATGACATGTATGCTAAAAATTCTCTCATACATTAACAAACAAGATTTCAATACAATGCATTCACTTATCTGTTATCACATTGCAGCTAATTAAATAATGATGTGGCTTCTTCTACACCTTTTGCAAGTTTGTATAATTGTCAATGTTATTATAATGATTTGTGTTTTATTTTTTCATACACCAAATTAAAGATATATTACGTTCTAAGAGTATTACAAGAGAATGCCCCAAAACAGTGAATATATATAATACTAAAAAATGTATATTGTAAATTAACCCCAGCATTTGTATTTATGATAACTTCATTGAAATTTTATAAAGGAAAAAAGATTTAATATATTATTGTTTTAAACAATCAATTAATGCATGAAAATGCAATGGTAATTGTTATACCACTAGCTATGCTGTTGTTATGTATATTATGTACTAACTTTAAAATAGTCTCTTTCTGAACACAATCTTCTGATTTAATCTTGACTACATATCTTGTGCATGTTATTGATATTATTACTCTCTCAGTTTCAACAATGCGATATGAAACTATGTATATACAAATATAAAAAACAAACAAACAATCAAACCGATATCTTCTCATAAAGCACAAGGACATTAAGTACTCAATGCCAGTAACATATTTCATAAACTGGATCTAATCAATCCACATATTAAAACGTGTCACCAATCTACTATCTTACTTGTTAGTAAATTCTTTTCTATTAGTCTATCTTTGTTTTTCAACTCTGAAGAATGAATGATTTCTGATACTTTCCATATTGTAGAAGGTGAAGTAGAAGTAGAAATTTGTACATTCTCTATAACTTCAAGAAATTTATTTAAACATGAGAATATCACAATATTATGCTGTGTGTGGTAGAAATGTCGACTGCTAGTTGAAGTGTGCAGTGATCACTGTCAAGCTCAAGATGACCAAAGCCAATAATGTCTTAAAATCATGAGTATCATTGAACTGATATTATCTCTTCTTACTTGACTCCATCTTCATTTACTAGAAGTCAGTATATCACTAATTTGAAAGGGAGGTACATGCAACCTCCTGAAGCCACACCCTAACTCTGCCTGTGCTTGCGCCCATGAGGTGTTGGTTCATGTAAATTTCTGAACAAAGACATTAGTGTAATTCATAATAAATAATTTGTAATCTCTATGCAACATATATTTGAGTAAATATTGTTTGTTGTTTTCCATTTGTTTGCATCAAAGTACAAATACGAAGTCTATGGTACTAAAAAATGATGAATACATAATAATAATAAGTCATTATTAGCTAGCAAGTGAAGCGAGCGAGATACTATCAGTGATTCTGTGTTTTCTTAGTTGTCTACACTGTGCCCATCACTACACTGATATTTTTGTTACCAATATTTAACCATTATCCAAACATATTAAAAATTTTAACTCCCTGAAATTAGGCTGTTTTTTCCATTTGTGCTATAGCGCATCACTAGAACGTATAGTACTATTAGCAGCCAATATTTAAGGCAGTACCAGTGGCTATTGACTGGCTCTGAGTATGCTTACTTTATGCAGTGCTGCACAGCTTCAATAACTTCATCAAAGACTTATTATATTTTACTGGTAAAAAAAATTGAGCATTACTAGCTATATAGCAAAGCTATATTGAGTATACAGACCTGTAGCCAGGAGTTTACACAGGGGGGGGGGTTCGGATTTCATAGAAATGCAAGAAAGCCACAACTACATACTTTTGTTTTCTTTGTTTATTCTTTAAAAAGCAAAAAAGAAGGGGAAAATATGCAAAAAAAATTTAATTTGTCTGATGTTCTATGTAATGAATTCATTGAACACTGCTGATTATCAGCAATAAGCGATAAACTGCAAGATCTATATCGTTCTCATGTAACCAGGCTTCTAACCACTACCGTGAGCTGTAATGCACTGCTATAATATAACATACCCGTAGCCAGGATGGGTTCGGTGGGGGTTCGGTTGAACCCCCTTTTGAGTGACCCAAAGTAAATTGTTTAGCCACACCTCACGTTTAACTTATGGTCGATCGAGTCTATATCGCAATGAAATTTTCTTCTATTTAGCTATATATATCCCTAGATATACTTCATACTGTATATTTGGACAGCCTAGTCTTATTCCAAGCTTTCACGTAAACATTGAGCTCCTTGACTACAATACATTGCTCTTGTTGTGGCACTGATAAAACAAGCTAAGCTACAACTATTTTTTATAGTGTGCGGTAATGTACTTATTTAGATAACTTATAGTACGAAAGGCCTATTAAGGTTCACTGAGTGTGTACAACCACCATCATTGAAAAAGTAATAATATGAATACCATGAAGAAATTCTAAGTCAAACCTAAGTGCTAACCTTCACGCAAACGAGTTATGAAAACTTATTCCATTCAAAAGTCACGCATTTTCACAAACTGTTGTAACCTCGCCCTAGATAACTTGGAAAACTCACCAGAAGAACGAAAAGCTTTAGCCTTTAAGGGTGCTGGCACATAGCAACGCTCGCGCGTGGCTTAATTGATCAATAAACCACGAAACCACCGAGTTGTAGAGGTAGAGGGCGGACCTTAAATACCCGCGCATAGATAAGAGCTTCCTGGCAGACCGTGGTAAGTATAGTTAACTCGGCTAACGGAGGGCGGGGCTAGAAAATTGCACAGTAGCAAAAAAGTGCGAGACAATTGGAATCTATTTTGCTGTCCAAGTCCAGAAGGACGAAGAGTTAGTCTTTCATTTTTAGTACTGCGGCATAACCTAACAAGGTAATTAAAGTTGTCGATTTAGTTTTTTAATATAATGTACAGTCGTGACCCGACTGGGAAAAAATCATGTGAAAATGTGAATAAATATAAAACAAGATAGAAATGAGAAAAACAAAATCGACAACTTTGTAACAATTAGCTATAGCAAGCGGTGGACGAAATTCCAGCTTCCGTAGTCTTCCTCTGTTTCCAAATAGTGGCGTTTACTTTTGAGACTTTGAGGCTTCATAACTCTTGCAGTTCCGTTTGTGTGTTAGTCATTCTTGATCAGTTGGCTGTCAGTTGACGGGCGTGGACCTGCGAGGTATAGAATCGGAGTTACCTTCCATAGCAACAGTTAATTGATTTGTGTGGGCGTACCGCGTAACCGGATGTGTGAGCACCCTTAAGGTAAACGTCGCGGATAGTCCACGGCCTACTAACTCAGCCCTACTCTTTTTTTCGAGACTGATCCAGTAAACGCCTAGCACGTGATGGTAGTAAATTAAGCTTGTGTTGTTGTTTTTTCTCCCACGCCTACAGCGCCATAAAATTCTGCAAACTTCTGTTTTTGCGATACCTTCACTTCAGTTGGTATTTGTTGCTAGTTGCTACAGCTATTACTCTGTATTTCAACTAATATAGCCATGTTTATTCTACAGTAAACCCTTTTAGCTAGCTGTATTATGATAACTAAATTTTAACATTTCAAATGTTATCTCAAATAGACTGATAATATCATCAAATTGGCTGAACATAAATGAGAGTGGTCTTTATCTCCTGGTGATCTTCATTTGTAGGCAGATCTTCATTGGTGGATATCTTCCTCAATGTGCTTACATGTTTTCCTTGAAAAAGATGGCTATATACAGGAGTGGTCTTTGTCTCCTCGTGTTCTTTATCCTGTAGTTGGTATTCAGTAGTGGAAATCTCGTGCACTGGGCTTTCATTAGTCAAACAAGGTGTAGGCATGTCATAATTTGATGCCACCATATTGATGTTACTGGTCTCATTGTGATCTGTTAACTGAACTACGCTGTATTCTCGATTCATGTTTAGTAAATAATTGTCTAAGTCTAATGCCACAGAATCCGCCATATTGTCACAGGATTTGGATAGGATTAAGCTGGTGTTTACTGGAACTGGTAGAGTGTATAAATCTGGCTCTGACTTTGATTGTTGAATTCTACAAAATGCAGTCAACATTCAGGAATACATTTATAATTGTATAGTGGGCTTCAGTTATTACTTTATCTACAGTGTAACAAGCAATAATATAGTCTCAGGAATACATTTATAATTGTATTGTGGGCTTAATATTACTTTATCTACAGTGTAACAAGCAATAATTTAGTCTCAGGAATACATTTATAATTGTATTGTGGGCTTAATATTACTTTATCTACAGTGTAACAAGCAATAATATAGTCTCAGGAATACATTTATAATTGTATTGTGGGCTTAATATTACTTTATCTACAGTGTAACAAGCAATAATATAGTCTCAGGAAAGCATTTATAATTGTATTATGGGCTTAAGTTATTACTTTATCTACAGTGTAACAACACACTGACACTTTATGGTACGTTCAAATATATACCATTGCTTCAATACACCATTATCTAATTAAACTTTAACAAATAGAGGGAAGACAATAAGTAATTGAAAGTAGTAAAGCTGATGACAAAAAAATACACTTAATTTTTTTTCAATTTCCATTCTAGTCCTAAAAATTTTAAGGCAAGTGTATTTTTTTTGTTTGCTTTAGATGTACTAGATTCTGCTTTATGTCCATCAAGGCAGATGATATGCTCATGGACGTAGCATGGAGCTATCCAAGAATAGAAAGAATTGTAGTTACTTTCCATTTATCTCTTATATTTTCAAAGCCGAGTGAACTACTTAATACTACTGCAGTTATACACAATAAGAAGTACTTCCATATTATTCTAGAGGGTAATGAGTCATGTGATCCCTTTACTTTATGTATAACTGGTAATAACAGTGTTGGAAGAAGCAAAACATCATGTATTAATGGATCACTACCTTATGTACCTTAAGAAGATATGATTAGATATAGTTTGTCATCAAGTCAAGGAAGTTACATATTATCAGTTTCAATTAAAGTAAGTAATAAACTAACTTATGTTGTAGCCTAGTACTGGGTTTATCATACATTTCTATAACTAATCGGTCTATCTGATTGATAGCTCTATTGAAATGAAGCTATTTTAACTTTGACATTATTAAATAGTTTGCATGGAGAAAGTTACAGTGTATTCCATACTATTTGTCTGTTTGTCTGTCTGTTAGTCATGTCTGACTTAAAGATCACTGACATACATTTTTTATGTGAGTGGTGAGTAGAGTGGTAATTTCTTCAAAGGCAAAAAGAGTACATATGACTGCTATGATCTTTGAAAAAATTACAGAACTTCAGTTTTCTTGATATAATCAGAAAGATTTCTAGTTCCATGTACAGGAATGGAAAGGAAGTAGCATATCTGATAGAATGAGGCTGGGAAAGTGTGAAGGAAGAGTAATTTACTGGTATATAAACTGCTGTATTATCTTTGCTGAAACCTGAAGCTGTTCTGTATATTAGCACTGACGGTTTGTTCACACTATGATGCTTTATTTGACCTAAATAACTGAATTAATTATAACCAGAATACTGTTTCATTAACTATAGAGACCTCTATGTCTACAAGATTCATATAGTTACTACATTCTTCAAGTAATTTATTCAAAAACACTTATAAATATGTCATCTGTGGAAACACCAGCGAACAACTGTTCTATGTTCTCAATTGGAAATTTAACAGAAAAGACTTCCTATTTAGTCAAGCTGTTGTCAATAAATACGTATGGAGTGCGAAAAATTCAATTGGGAAATATTTGTAAGATAAAGTTGATGTTGCATATCAGAATGTTAAACGTAATTTTAAGCAATTGTTAATGTTTGCATGAAAAAATTGCAGGTTTTTTTATCAAGTAACATGATTTCATTTTTTATTGTTTAGAATAATGCCAAATATATTATCTGTTAAAAGTTATTAAAAATGAATATTATCAATTGTTTTAGGTACACTAGACATCAAAGAGTCAAATACTAGTTTCATATCAGTGAAAGACACCTACAAACCTTCCTGTAACTATATAGAAGGTTGTAGCTATTCATACTTACTGGTTGTATTTTCAATATTGTAACAGCAGTCAATATTATTGCCTTAATACTACCATGCCCTCCCCTGAGAACAAATTTAGTCTAAAATAGTAGTATTAATTATTTCCATAGCATCACTGTATGCATTTTAGCCATATACTAAACTAAATGGTAGTAGACCTGAGAACAATTTAATTGTACACAATATAATTTCAATTGACTTTATTTAGTGTAAGTGTGAAGATATAGGAATTTTCTGCTTGTTGGATGAGTTTATTAAAATAAATTTATAAAGATTGCTTAATTTATAGCTAGAACAGCTTCTATTACAAACATTAACAATGTATTTTAACAAAATATGCAACATTTCATTACCTTCCTTGTAATTTTTTATATGTATTGTGTAGACAGAATATCTGACTACCTCTATAATAAAAACAACCAATGTTTGTTATTCCTGTTGTTCTTTCAATCATTGTGTTCATTATAATTGTATTGGTAGTGATATTACAAACATTGATCCATCAAAAAGGCAAAATTTTTGTCTAGAGTGTGATAAATATATAAAAAATTCCTAATTTCATTAGTTTGCAGACATTTTAAAGAGAAAAGATATGAGCAAAGATTCACATTGAACTTTAATATATTTACATGCGTAGTACAATTTTATGTTCAGTTTATGCAGAGCAAAAGAACATAATGTGGTAAGTAAAAATTAATTATTACAGTGCTATGCACATAATATAGATAATTTGAAACACTTTATAATAATATTGTTTGTCCTTAGTTGAGGTTATAATGCCTGAGTTGTTGAAGTAGAGTCTGTAGAATATAGGAATAATTAGTTCAGAGTATCTCTAGTACTAACCTGTTGAATGTAAACACAATTCCACTGAATTGAAGTTCAGTTGTTGACTCACTGCATTACTACTAGTGGTGTGCACAAATGGCGAGCGATACCTAAACTACACTATTGTTAAATGATTGATTTTAACGAGTAACACTCAAGCTACTAAAATAAAGTCGAGTTTTTAAACTAGTGATGTGCTTGAGCACAAATGGCGAGCGAGCCTAAAGACTATACTATTTTTATGAATGATTTGACTTCTAACACTGAAGCTACTGAAAATAAGGTCGAGTTTTTAAATTTCGCATACACGGTAAAGGGATTTCAGTGCCATAGTAATAACTCTCTTCAACTGCTTGAATTGAAGGGAAAAAACAACAACAAAACAATACACGTTTTTTATAAGTTTTCTTTGTGATTTTCTTTAGCTAAGTAGTGGTTGTAACACACAATGCTTTGACACAACTGGACATGCACCTACACAGACTTACCTTCGCGGTAGTCTAGTAGATTTTCAATTAAATACTGTTGCGCACGGCTTATAACCATGTGACTTACCACCGCCACTAACTCGTTTTCACGTTTTAACTGCTCCCAATTCAAAACGGTAAACAATTCAATTTCTAGGGTGATACGGGTACTGATCGATAAATAGAGGATTCTGTTCAGTGACGTTTGGGACGGGGTCGACCACCGAACTAACACAAAAACACGAGGGTCAAAGTACAAAAATGCCTTACGTACGTCCAAACATATAAACAAACAAACATCCCCGATTTTCAATTGTGTTACCCCTGTAAGTGTCTCGCTCGCTACGCTCGCTCCCAATTAGTACTAGTAGTGTGCTTGAGCACAAATGGTGAGCGAGCCTGATGTTAGGTAACATAAAACTAAGTATTGTTACTATGTTTTAGCTTAGTTCATGCAAACACTATAATAGCAGTTATGACCTTTTATTTCAGCAAACAAATACAAAATCACTCTCTTACCTGATTAATGGTAACTTTTGTAGTATCAAACATCAACCATTCTGATAATCTCAATCACAAGTAACTCTTGAACAAGCTCTCAGCTACGATAAAAAAATAAACCGGTGTTATTATTTGTAATTTTAGTCAACAAATATGGAATTACTACTTACATCATTCTTGAGTATTGATAACTTCTGATTGAAGTTACTTTGACCATCTGAATTACCTTGAATTCTTGACAACAAGCTCTCACCTACAAAAACAATCAATTTTAGCACACAAATACAAAATTATTTTCTTGAGCAGGGGTAACTTTTGTAGTACCAAATTTGAGCCAATCTGACTTTTTTAATTTACCAGTCACTGTTGACAAGCTCTTAGCTACAAAAAAGAAAGGCCAGAGTTAATTTTGCATATTTAGCTAACAAATATGGAATTACGTACTTACCTCAGCTTCCCTCGAGAAGTAGTAGCTTTCTTAGCATTAATACTACGGCATTCTGACTACCAACAGCTCTTGACAACCGGCACTCCGTATCCCCCCCATAAAACGGCGAAGTTTTGAAATTAAGTCTGGAAAAGGGTCTTCAATGCCATAGTAACCTGTCAAATCAACTTTTTGTTTCTTGAAAAGTAAGCATTTTCGCAGGAATTTTCTCACACTTTGGAGCTTAAGTATAAAGTAAGGCTTGCTTAATCCTGTTATTTCAGAATAAACTGGGGTCAAGCCTAAAAAGCCGAGAAAAACGTTCCCCGCGCGCGTTTAAGGGGCATACGTACCATCCCACATACATATATACATACTAGTGGTGTGCTTGAGCACAAATGGCGAGCGAGCCTGATATAGTTAGGTAACATTAAATGTTACTATGTTTTAGCTTACTTCATGCAAACACTATAATAGCAGTTATGACATTTGATTTCAGCAAACAAATACAAAATCACTCTCTTACCTTATTAATGGTAACTTTTGTAGTATCAAACATCAACCATTCTGATAATCTCAATCACCAGTAACTCTTGAACAAGCTCTCATCTACGATAAAAAATAAACCAGTGTTATTGTTTGTAATTTTAGCCAACAAATATGGAATGACTACTTACATCATTCTTGAGTATTGATAACTTCTGTAGTATCAAATTGAAGTTACTTTGACCATCTGAATTACCTTGAATTCTTGACAACAAGCTCTCACCTACAAAAACAAAAGACAATCAATTTTAGCACACAAATACAAAATTACTTTCTTACCTCATGTTCTTGAGCAGTGGTAACTTTTGTAGTACCAAATTTGAGCCAATCTGACTATTTGAATTTACCAGTCACTGTTGACTAGCTCTTAGCTACAAAAAAGAAAGGCCAGAGTTAATTTTGCATATTTAGCTAACAAATATGGAATTGCGTACTTATCTCAGCTTCCCTCAAGAAGTAGTAGCTTCCATAGCATTAATACTACGGCATTCTGACTACCAACGGCTCTTGACAACCAACAACCGGCACTCCGTATCCCCCCATAAAACGGCGAAGTTTTGAAATGAAGTCTGGAAAAGGGTCTTCAATGCCATAGTAACCGGTCGAATCAACTTTTTGTGTCTTGAAAACAAGCGTTTTAGAAGGAATTTTCTCATACTTTGGAGCTTAAGTATAAAGTAAGGTTTGCTTAATGCTGTAGTTTCAGAATAAACTGGAGTCAAGCCTAAATAGCCGTGTTTTTAGGAGAAAAAAGTTCCCCGCGCGCGCGTTTAAAGAGCATACGTACCATCCATACATACATACATATATATAACATATACCCGATTTTGCATTATCCACCCGTAATACTGTCTCGCTCGCTACGCTCGCTCGCTAATTATTGACTGTTATATAATTGTATAAATATAGCTTGTTGCTGAAGAGAAAATAGGTTACTAATAAATATGACTAGCTACTTAAAAGTTAGAAAAGCAATTGCATTTCATACCAATAAATAAACACAAGCATACTCTTCAATTAAAACTTACAAAACAACACTTCTGATCTTCCTTCTCCAATTAGATTAAGTGATGTTATTGTAAACACACACAAATTACTTTCTAATAAATTTCCAATTTGTAACATAGTTGTTTGATCAGCTAGAACTGGAAGAGCGGATCAAGTATCATTAGTTAAGACAGACCTCACAACTAGTTCATATCTCTATTCACTGTTGTGACACTCTTCAGGTATCTGTATAATATTTTGATACAAGTACATTCAAATTAGTATGTATGTACTTACCATTATCATGACTGTTAAAGCAAAGTTTCCATTACGTTTAGACAATGAATATTGAATTCTATCAATAGAAGGTATATAAGGTAGACTTCCTACAGTACAAGAGTCTTCTCCTTGACCTACCATGTTTCTACCAGCTATACAGAATCTGTATCGGTCACATGACATGTTGCCTAGCAAAGTGAAGGTAGTATTTTGCACGTCTGTAACATCTTTAGTCATTTCTTCCAGGACACTTGGTTGTAAAAATGTTCGGCTTAAATTGAAAGTAACTCTCACAGATTGAATTATTCTATACTCCCAAGTATGGAATTAATACTTGGACGATCCGGAACACTTGCTTATTAAAAAAAAATACATTACATATTGGAGGTCATACTTTTATTATGTAATATAAATTTAATTTTCATTCTTAATATGAATGTGTCTAGTTTTAATAGCCTGCATGAAAAGAACTACATATCACATGTCTCTGTTATTATGGTGTTGTATTGTCTTGTGTGCTATATTCTTATTTAAATAAACCTCTAAGTCAGCTAACACCTTATGAGATAAGGAAACTGTTATGACATTGTTTTAGGGCTATCAAAAGTGGTCATTTAAGGGTGGCCGCACATAGCAACGCGCACTGCCTGTAGATCCGGACATTAATTTATGAATCCCACTATCCGACGAGTAGCAGGGGGTGTGTCGCTACGTGTAACCTTTGACCTGGGTGCCGTTTGGGCCTTTCTTGTATTCAATCTAAAGTCTCTTCGTTCTGGTTTAGTCACAACACAGCGCCGTTTGGGCCCATCTTGTATTCAATCTTGAAGTTTAAAAAAAAATTCTTAACATTTTGATTCAGTTAAGACTAACACTTAATAACAGAACACCCCATTTTTTACAATGCATGGAAACATACCTGCACTATTTCATCGGAAGAAACTTAAATTTTCTTTGAAGTAACTACCAAAACAAAAGACTGATTAACAAGGTGCATATATCAATTTCATTGATATTTACAAACCTGTTATTATTGGTTTTTCCTTTGATGTTATAGCTGTGCACACTTTTCTTACGCATGGCATTTTCTTCCTTCCTGGACCGCCAAATTTTCTTTTGTCCAAGCAAAACTTGCATAACTTGCAATCAGGAGCAGAACATCCAGAGCATTTTCCACACCTTGCACATTTCTTTCCTAATTCATTATTTCAAATAATATGTGGTGCTAAAGTATAACCAAAACTCAGGCTATATCAGGCATAACATAACACTACACAAATCGTTAGAGTTTATTCCTTTAAACAATCAAGTTCACAGATTAGTAGCTAAACTTGCAATGTATATTCATCATTAGATAACAACACTATTTTCATTTTAAAATAATACATTTTCAATTAAAAAAAAACTACATTAGGATCAATTATGAATACAGGCTGTGCGAACAAACAAATTTTTTTACCAGGTTTGTAGTAATTTTAAACAAAGACTGTAAATTCTAAGTGACATTTCAATTTTTGAAAGTAAACATTAGCTATATGGCATATTTGGATATGCCTACCTGTCTTTGCAATTTCACAACAAGTATATCTCCCGTTTTACTGTCAATGCTACAAGACTCTACAAAAAAGTTTACTATTGTATTATTTTGAGAAATACACAAGTACAGTCTATTACCTTCTTTCTTGATATCAAAGTTGTGTATTATATTAGAATCAGTCTGTAAAATGTTTGGGAAATTAAAATATATTAGCTACTCAATGATAGTTTTTAACTTTTCAGTATCAAGCTTCAGCAAAATGTTTTCTCTTTCAGTGGAATTAGCATGTCTTTAAGAATTCAATAACATAAATAAAGAATATAGTAACTTAACATAATTATAACCTTAAACATAATCCAGATCTTTTTCTGCCAGGTGTCTTCGTTGTTTGGTGGAATCTCCATTGATAATCAAACTTCTTACCAGGTGGTATAACTTCTTTTTTAATAAATAATTTTTCTTCAGAGATTGGCTCTGTAGTGTGGGCTGCTGTACATAAATTCACAGCTTGCTGAATCAAAGAATTTATGTGCTTTAGGAAAGGAGTGACAGCTTCATTTTGAGGATGAACATATTCTTGAAGTTCTTCTATATGTGCTTTGAAAACACTGAACTGAATACTGTAATCTATGTCAAAACAGAGGGTAATAAATGTAATTCACTTTACTTATAGGCTTACCATTGTGTGGTTCAATAATCGACTCAACACAGCTTATGGAATATCCTAAGCAGTCATCTTGATCTTCTGAAAAACACTGTGGTGGTTCTAAATTATTGTGACGATGTAATGAATGGACACGATGTACGTGCCTACAAATGTGTCCATTGTTGTAGTCATAGCAGCATTTGTCACATGTACAGTATACATATGTGAACAAAAGAAACCACACTCTGGTTCGGCACAAATGCTAGCACTATCTGATGGAGAACAACGTGAGCATGTAGATAACACCCGTTTTACTGTATGTCCATCTAATACATCCATAGATTTACTGCTTACTACCCATCCATCTTCAGTTGTTTGCTTCAAAGAAATATAAAATATGACGAAAATACTGAATAAATTGAGGTTCTTTTGGAGTCCAGATATGAATAAAATTTACCATTCGCTTCTGAAAAATTGCTGGATCTGTTTCTTTTGCCAACAAAGACAGAGTTTGATATATTTCTAATTGATTTTCTGAATTTGCTGTTTGTAATTTATTTTTCCAAGACCTAAATAATGTTGAATTAATGAATAATAATTAAGCACTCAATAGTAATTTATTTCTAAGCACCTTTCAACATGCCAGTAGCATAAAAGATGCTTAATATCACCATACACTGATTTTATAGCTAACCACACAGTGTTATCTGTATATATAGAGATATTATCGTTAAATACATACATACATTATAAATAAACAAATACCATCATCTGTCATAACTGCATTCACAGGTGTATCGGGTGCTCTTTTTCTCACACAAGTCAAGAAGAGCTCAATTACATCACTATTTTCACTATCAGAAATACACCATCCTACTGGATGACCTGAAACAAGATTATGTTTAATAAATAGTATCCATAAAAAATCATAAATTACCTTTTCCTAGATTATCAGCAACACTAATAGTCAATAACTTAAACTTATATTGATTAGTCCCATGTGTTGAGTCAATGCAAAGAATTGTTGAAGCATACTCCTTGTACAAATCAAGTTGAAACTTGGACTGTACTGCTAAAACAAAGGCACTTTCTGGCAAATTGGGACATTCTGGTTCTAACCTTCCTTGTGGCTTAAAAAAAAGAATGGGATCAAATGATTCATTTTGAAGTTGAGAGACGATAAATGACACTGAAATGGCATTGTTTTCATGTCTTTTAATTGTGTTGTCACCAACTCTAGATATTATTGTTAATATCATTTTTAGACAAAAAATGTCTTCGTGCTACTCTTTCATCAAAATCATCCCTTTTTTCTCTGTCACCCACATCTTCACGTACATCTGTCATAAATTGAAAATGTTATTGCCAAACTTATTAATAGTATTGGATTTCTTTACTTTGTAAAATATGTTGTGGAGTTATTCCGAGACTGATTTTCCTGGATATTTTTTTTGATACTACTGGGTAACTTGAGGTCCAAGATTGAGGCCAGTATGACCCGAAATATATTCCACTGCAACAGATTAATTTTTTATTTATTTATGTATATTCATGAAAAACAAGTACTGTTAATTTTTCTTGTTTGCTTTTGATGAATTCTCTTCTCATTGGTTTTCTTTTTATCTTATCTCCACGATAATGGCCATTACGGCAGCAGACAAAATAGTGGCGAGAAAGAATTTCTGTAAAAAGATTAAGATATGGCTAGTACTGGTCTCAGATAATGACACAATTTTTAAAACTTTTGCACCAGCTATATCTACACAACTTATATTTACCACTAGAGGATGGATGATATGTCTGTTGAGTTTTGACATATGTAGAATTCGTCATTTCTTCCTCTCTCTCCTTCCACTTTAAAAAAGAATATTTCTTACATCCTGTATGTATGTATATAATATAATATATATAATACTTATAGCACGAGTCAGAGTACAATATGGGAAAATATTTTACGAGCACGCAAAATATTTTCACGAGCCAAAGGCGAGTGAAAATGTGGCGTGAGAGTAAAATATCATTCCCATATTGTACGACGAGTGTGATAAGTGATTTATTGCTTCTTTAAAATTTTTCTCAACCGGTTACAATACAATTTTCATTGATTTTACTCGCTACGCGCGCGCTACAAGGAGCGTACAATATAAACCGTACAATATGGGAGAATACAGAACGCTCGCGTGATGCGGAAATATTCAAGTAAAAATATCAAAGCTGCAATAAATATATTTATATATAATATGTATACATACATACATATATATATATACATACATACATATAATATATATATATTCAAAATTAAGTTATATTGGATATGCACAAATTATTTTACATTTATACCCAAATTCTCATGATGGACAATGTCACAATGTGTAATTAATTAGCTCCTTGTCAGTTCTACATAATTCCTCAACACATCCAAACGGCCAAGTAAAATTCTTCGTAGATGCATTATGCTCTATGCTGTGAATAACCTTCTCATGATGTTTAAGATAATACTTTCGTGTATAACTCTTATTACAATCCGGATGTGAACATTTGAATTTGTCAGAAAGGTTGCATTCTTCATTCTGTTAGAAAAAAACAACAACAACAAAAAACAACAACAACAAGAATGAATGAATGAATGAATGAATGAATAAAATGAATGAATGAATGAATGAATGAATGAATGATTGAATGAACATTATTAATAATTGAATGAACATATTAATAAATGAACAAATGAAAAAATAAACATACGAAAAATTATAAGCAAATAAATTAACATAAAAATATGATTAAATAAACAAAATCATTGAATAAAAAATAAATGCAATTAAAGAACAGATATTATATACACAAATAAATAGCTAAATGAACGAAATATATAATATAAAGAAATAAATCACAATCGTATATATAAATTAAAAAATAAATATAAATAATTAAATAAAATAATATGTCAAATCAATAAATTAATCAATAAATCAATCAATAAATAAATAAATAAATAAAAAATAAATAAATAAATAAATAAATAAATAAAATACAAATGCACGTAAATTCAGTTGTTGATGAAATAAAATGTGAATGAACACGTTTTGACTGTCCTAGCTATATCCTCACTTCTGGATGACCACTTTGAGAAGACAGTAAGCCCATTGGCTAAAATGAAATAAAATGTGAATGAACAAGTTTTGACTGTCCTAGCTATATCCTCACTTCTGGATGACCACTTTGAGAAGACAGTAAGTCCATTGGATGACCACTTTGAGAAGACAGTAAGTCCATTGGCTAAAATGAAATAAAATGTGAATGAACACGTTTTGACTGTCCTAGCTATATCCTCACTTCTGGATGACCACTTTGAGAAGAGAGTAAGTCCATTGGCTAAAATGAAATAAAATGTGAATGAACACGTTTTGACTGTCCTAGCTATATCCTCACTTCTGGATGACCACTTTGAGAAGACAGTAAGTTCATTGGCTTCCCCCACTCCTGAGGGTCAAAGGTTCACAGGGGAGCCCGCCAAGGTTAAAGGTCATATGCCACACACCCTGCTTCTCGTGGGGGACAGTGGGATTCTTAATTTATTCCCCGCCAATACCCCACCATTCGATAATACGCGAGCAGAAACTATCGCACAGTAGTAGCAGAAGTATACTTTGCGAAGTTGTGGCGTTTTAGTTTAGCTTCTTGTTGTCTCATATCCGTTTACAGCAACTCTCCATACGTCGTCTGAGCTCACGCTGCAAGGTGCACCAGGCTGCCTCTCCTCCTGTAGCCGTTCTCCGGACTCGGCGCACCTGAACTCAAGCGGATGGATCCACCAGGCTCGATTTCTGTGGAGCGATGACTTCCCAAACTGCGCAGATCTAATACCTTCACCTCTGGTTATCTCCAATGAACTGCTCTCTCTTCTAACTCTCTTGTTATTGTTGTATTGATGTTTGTTTACTCTTGATATAGGCGGGCTCATTTTAGAACCAATACAAACTAATTGAAAAAAAAAATTGCACCTGTACTCGTAGTACGAGATATGGGGGTGGGGCTATTTCTTATGAATTGGGAGTGGAATTAAAGTTCCAAATTTTGTAACAGTTTTTCTTGGAATCTATTAATGAGAACGACACAAAAATTTTACACACGGGTAAACAAAAAAATGAACTGCACCACAAAGAGAATTTTTCAATATCTTATAAATAGAAAAAATTGCGAATAAATCATGAATTAATATTGAAATGGAGAATAACTCGTTGTCTTGTAGTAGAGTATCGGCTCGGCTAGTAGTGCACCAAATTGCGGAGCTCCAACTTACCGCACCGCTCCAAAAACTTGCTACAAAGTTTTATAACCAGGCCCCGATATTTCCTGATATTTCCTCCAGATTCGCTCTAAAATTAGTGAGCGGCTCCTTCGGCAGGTACTTTGTCCTTCTGTTGTAGTGGAAAAGCCCCTGTAAGTATACAATAGTAGTAATCGTGCATAGCAACCATCAACAAAAAATTGCGTAGGCGGTGTGCAGCCACCCTTAAACTAAGTTAGCATAACGCAACTAATTAACTGAATAAGAGAAATAACTCTATTTAGGCATAACAATATTGTAAAGATTGGTAGTGGCATTCAGCATACAAGAAATATAATTCAGCGGAGTTAACCCTTTCGTTCCGGATCCCGCTTTAAAGCGGGTTAAGACCGATTGACTTCTCCGAATTTTTAAAAATAGTTACTTTATAGCTAGAACCTTCAGATTGCATACACAGGTGCCCAATGCATTGAAGAAGCATCTAAAATAGCTTCCAGCCAGGACTGCTTCGACAGTACCTCACAGCAGTTGCGTTTATTTCTTCCTCGGCAAAAAAAAAAAACATCGGTTCTCCGTCGAATTTTAAAAAAAGTTACCGTCTTCACAGCAGCTTCATTTATGGATCCAGTCATCTCCAGAGCTTTGTAGAAGCAGCAAAAAATTGCTTGAGCTCAGTAGCCTTCCATAACACATTGAAACAACCGCTTCTTTGCCGACCAAGACTTTGCGGTTTGACTTACTGTCTTCTCCATTTTTTATAAAATCGCCAGTTCAACTGGGGACCTCCCTATTACGTACAGTCTTAGGTAATGCTTATTACATCATAGGAAAAAAGTGAGCGTGTCGTGTGACCTCGGTAACTATGCAAAAAAAATTTTTTTTCAAAGTCATTTTTTGGAAGATGGCGTCTAGAAGTTACAATGCGGTGCAAGTTTTAGACTTGCTTGATGTTGACTCTAGCGACTCGGGATCAAGCGGAGAGAAGGGAGACGACATCTAGGGCTATAGGAGGCCCTGTATCAGGGTTGGTGGACCAGACCCCGTCAACTCTGATACTGAAAATGGGAGTCAAGAAGATGATCGAGGTAAGCTTGTCTTTCTCTTGTCTTTCTCTTGAAAAATAGCAAGCTTCTGTTGTGGAAAGGACTTATTTATAGCTATATTGAGATAGAGTAAGCTGGTTAGCTATAATATTATATATATTTCATTGAGTTTTGAGATTTGAAAGTGGCTTGTGGTTTTTTGAACAAATTCAAATTTTCAAAAAAATTAAAAAAAGTTTTTACCACATATACTACTAGGACCAGATGTGAATGCAGTCACCGACCCAGATTACGCAGATGAGGGGACAGGAGCAGAGTCTTCCAGTGATGAAGGAGAGGATACCGGACCTGAGTCTTCCAATGATGAAACACGAATAGGCAGCAGGTTCCAGTTATGAAGAAGAGGAAGTGGCTCCTCCTGCTCCGAGTTCTGGACGTCCTCGCGGTCGGAGAAGGCGGGAACCGAAGAACAAGAGTCGGGTGGATGAGGTAGGGAGAGAGTAGAAGAAAGATGACAACACACCCATTGATATTCCATAATCTTTTGTGTAAAGGACCACAGACTTTGATATTTGTGGCTGCTCCCCCCCCTCCCCCTCCTCCTCCCTGAACATCCCAAAAGTTGTAATATGTATTGTTATTGTCGTTGTCGTTGTCTGTGTTTTTGTGGTGTTGTAGTGGAGCTTCACACTCGATGTATATGTGTGTGCGTGGAATTTCTGGCGCTTCCAGATCTAACCGGGGAGGGAACGAACTCGGGGGGGGGAGGGAGGGGGGTCTTTTCCAATCGGGGCTACTATGCCCATGTAAGTTGAATTTCATGTATGTGTGTGTGTGTGTGTGTACACCAGTCAATTTATATTATACATTTATTTTTATGATCTGTATTCACCTGTATCTTTTTTTTTCTAGTGTGTGTGTATGTGTGTGTGTGAATTTGTGGAATGAGAGGGAGCATCCGTGGACAAACAGTATGTGGCGCTTCCGTATACAACCTGGGAGAGAACTCTGGATCTTTTTGGATCGTGACTACTATGCCCATGTAAGTTGAATTTCATGTGTGTGTGTGTGTGGTGTGTACACCAGTCAATTTATGTATAATAAAATATACATTTATTTTTATGATCTGTATTCACCTGTAGTTTCTTTTTTCTTGTGTGTGTGTGTGTGTGTGTATGTGTGTGCGTGCATTTGTGGAAAGAGAGAGAGAGCAACCATGAACAAACAGTATGTGGCGTTTCCGGATCCAACCTGAGAGAGAACGAACTCGGTGGTCTTTTTCGGTCTGTGACATCATCCATGCCTGGTAAGTTGAATTTCATTTTTTCAACTTACTGATATTTGGGTGTCCAGCTAGGGCTGGGGGGGGTTTATGGTACAAGAATGTCAGTGAAAAGTAATGACGGGGGAGGGGGGGGTTATGGTACAAGAATGTCAGTGAAAAGTAATGATGGGGGAGGGGGGGTTATGGTACAAGAATGTCAGTGAAAAGTAATGACGGGGGAGGGGGGGCTCAATTCAGCGAGGCCAGCTGTTATGTTACAAATGTCATTGTTGTCTTGTGTTTTTTTTGTATTGTATGGAGGTTTCGGATCCTATGGGAGGGATCATTCAGTCTGTGACACCATCCATGCCGGGTAAGTTGAATTCCACGTGTGTGCTTGTACTGCTTTTCATTTTCAAAGTACACTTTCTCAATACATGTTTCTCTCATGTACAGTGTAGAGTATACATACCAGGGTTCATACAGTGGGAGGCATGGCTGGGTTCCCCCCTAGAATTTTGGGAGTTGAATAGAAATGAACATTTAGGAAGCATTTATTTTTAGTCTGATATTGTATCCCATTATGTTCCTATCATAACTGAGCCATTTAGTGCATAGGACCGAACACTGATCATCAGTGTGAAGTATAGACTCGTATGCAAAGATGTGCATCAAAGTAGTGTAGGTTCAAAAAAATGGGTGTGGCGAAGTACACTCGGAGCCCCACCCCAAACAAAAATCCTGTATAAAACCGCATACAACACATCATAAAGTTGCAATTATATAGGATCATGAATAATTTGTTGTTTGTATTACAAATATCTTTGTTGTTTGTGTTTTTGTGTATATGAAATTGTTTTGTAGTGGAGCTAGACGTCCGATGGCATATGTTCCTTGTGGACACTCATAGATGTCTCCTACATGATCACAATCAGCACCACACACAACAAACAACATATTTTATTGTTGAACTAATATAATATTGGTATATAATGCATCAAACAATATTATTTCTATTTTATTTTATTTTTTTATTGATGGGAAAAGTGGATTTTTGGGGGGAAAAAAATTTTTTTTTTTGAAGTATTAGTAGATGGCTTAAATATTATTCAATTTTCTCAATCAAAAAATGAGGGGAATCCCAAACTCTTGGTCTATTTAGTGATATATGGTTGCTATGGGGTTTTCCCAGCCAGCATCGAGTTAAAAAAATAAAACGGCAATGCTCTATTCCGCGGTAGAAAATTAGATTTTTCCGTGCGCGTCAAAACAATTCAGGAACGAGAGGGTTAAGCTAGCGGAGCTGACTTATTTATCATTTATCATTCCGCGCTTTTTTTTGTTGGGTCTAGGAATTTTTTTGTTCTTGCGTGGGCGTAAGTGTACACATTTTCTCCTACGCGCTTGCGCGGGCTGGGTAACCTTCTTAGCAACATTTTGTTTTGTTTACCCGCCAATACGAAGTAGCGATGCCCAGTGAAACAAATTCTGCGAAAGAGAGACAAAACGTTAGAAACGCTCGGTCAAGAGCTTTGAGGGCGTTAGAAACTCCAGAAGAAAAATTAGTAAGGAGAGAGATAAGAAATGATGACAGGGCAAGGAGAGGGAGAGCTAAAACGAAACAGAAACAGGTAGCAAAGTAAAGAATCTTTCTTTTTGAAAAGCCATTAAATGTTCCTAATTTATTTATTAGACTATTCCTCATCATAGAAAAAAGCTACCACTATAGTTTTCTCACTTTGACAGTACTTTGTAGCCACACCAAGCATGCATGGAATAGCTGCAATTACAGGAAACAACATGCACCGCTCGCTTCGCTATTTTGTGCTATTAGAGCGGTTCACTAGTCATATCTGTCCGGTCAAAACCTGCTACTCAGCTAGCTTACAATCATTATTAATCTAGACCTGCTACTCAGTTAGATTAAAATTATTATACAAGAGTTACTGGTTCAAAATGCTAACTTACCATATTGTTACACTCACTCCAGGCCTAAAGAATTCGATAGGAGATAACTTAGCAGCAACACAAGTAGCTGATGCAATACTGGTATTTGAAGTGTTTAGAGTCAGCACAAAATATTCAGATTGTTCGATAACAGTCACTCCTGGCAATGGAGAATTGGTGATAGTAAAGATTCATAAATTGTACATTCCAGCCAATGAGTATGATACCATCTCCTAGTGTGCAGTTTATAGTTGCGGATTCACCCACTGCTATGATAATAGGACCACTGGGTTGCACAGTAACTGTAAAATACATTGATTTTACATATTCATTGCTGACAAAAAAAATTCTATTGTAGTGAAACATTAACAATGCATAATAAAAATAGCCCAACAGGTACTCTTCAGGGAGACCCACTATCTCTACCTAATCTACAGACTACTGTACCGCCAGCAAGCGTAAGAAAGGCAGCCACGATTTAGCACTCCGCCCCTAACAAAACACAGAACGGAAGCTTCTCCCTAAAGAGTGATAATTCTAACTATCAAGACAGTTTACAGATTTTGTTATGGTTGCGGAAAACTCGCTACATACGTGGACTTGCGGGTTGTAAAAGTATGGCTGTGTTTTGGATTCTTTTTTCTGTGACTGTGAACATCTTTGACGGAGTTTACTCCCAAGGTAAGTCTCTAATGTTGGTGGCTAGGCTAGACTTGCTAAAACTTACTGTTTCTTACAAAGTAGAGAGCAAGTGCTTATGCTGCTTATAAAAAAAAAGTCTGTCACTGAAGATAGGTAAATTATTGAAATAAGAATAATGAACATTCATAAGTAGCCTTGTCCAATATTGTACTAATGTTTTTACCTATTATTCTATTCTTTGATGAGGGAATGAGGTCTGAAAATACAAATTATTTTGAATTAAACTTGCAGTTACTGTGCAACCAAGTGGTCCTATTATCATAGCAGTGGGTGAATCAACAACTATAAACTGCACACTAACATCTGATACCACATTCATTGGCTGGAATGTACAATTTATGGATCTTAATGCTACAGTAAGTGTAAAACCCAACAATTCTCCATTGCCAGGAGTGACTGCAGTTGGACAGTCTGGATTATCTATGCTGACTCTAAACACTTCAAATACCAGTATTACATCAGCTACTTGTGTTGGTGCTCAATTATCTGCTGTTACCACATTATTTGAACCGAGGGTGTGTGTAACGATTTATGGTAAGTTGACTTTTTGAGCACTTCAAGATTTGATTTTGAAATGATAAGTTATTGTTTGAAAAAGTGATCATAACAACTCAACGTGAAATGGTACAAAAATAAAAGTTTTGTGGTGGGAGTAGTTATGCCCAGTGATGCTGTCAATTTACTAATGTTGGCAGGCTTGTCCTCAATCACACCAGCTTGAATCCCTCTCATAGTCTCTGATTTATTGAATTTGTCCTTGGTCCTCAGAGCACCTTCTGTTTGTTCCCTAAGTGAATTATAACATCATTAACACTTTTTTCCTATAGTAATACTAATTAAAGGTAGAAATGTGCCTTGTAGGGGGACAGGGGTGATGTGAGAGGTTTGAAAGAGCTCACCACTTGAATATCTAACTCACAGTTTTGTAAATGATTGCTAGAAGTGTCCCTCTGTCGTTAATTCTTACTCTCTGTCTTATCATTGTCATTTTGAACCCTAGGCAAATGGGTGGGATAGACCAGTCTGGCTCAGGATATTATAAATAACTTCATTTGCTATTCAATTACTATCTAGTATCTTTCATAAGCCCTTAAAAAGTTATATAAAATTTTATACTGTCCAACCCAATACACATTGCAACACAGTTTCCCCCTAACAAATTCATTAAATCTGTCTCAGAATAGATGAATAAAAAAAGAAAGAAACCTATGCATTTCCTATCTTTAGACCAACCTTTTCTGCTTTGTACAATAAATACAATAGGAAGCAAGAACTTCACAATATTGTATTGACAATCAATGGTAGTAATGATAAATATAACTAAAATTAGTGAAAGGTATAAGGACATGAGAGATAAAATATTATAATAATCTATCATGCATGTTGCTTCTTAATGTGTTGATTTATAAATAAGGATGTATTTGTAGGTCACCACACATTTTAAATTTTTATTTTCAGCTGATAGTGTGCATCTATATGTCTGTCTGTCTGTCTGTTTGTCTGCCTGTCTGTCTGTGTGTCTGTCTGTCTGTCTGTCTGTCTGTCTGTCTAACTGTCTGTCTGTCTAACTGTCTGTCTGTCTAACTGTCTGTCTGTCTGTCCATACTGTCTGTCTGCCATGTTCCAATTTTGTACTAATTTACTCAGAAAGATCTTTTATAGTGCTACTCTTTTTGAAGGTCGATCTGAGTTCGAGATAAGGTGAAGATGCTCTGCGACAGTACTGGCTTTTGCTGGTAACGCCTCTTGGCGTCACGTCATAGTCGCTTGAGCAATTTATTTTTGCCCTCTGAAGAGTTCGCAGAGTGCCAAAGGTGAAGTATGGCGTTGAAACAATATGCTGGTCTCTCTGGCAATTCGTACAACCTTTAGTGCTTCATTTTGATATGTACTATATAAATGTACAATTTTTCTCTAAAATTACGATAATATAAATTGGGAATAATTGGTAAATTTCAGTGCTTTCCCCTCATCTCATTCCTCTCTTCGTGTTTCTTGCATTTGCTTCTTTCATTATACCTAAACCAGCCCCTGTATAGGACGTCTTCTATAAGAATTTTAAATTAGTTCTTTATGACTATTATTTTAGTAGTCATTGCGCTTATCTGGTCCTTCATTAGAGCTGAACAAGGTAAGTATCTTTAGTATTCCATTCTTAAGGTTAACATTAACGTTAAGTTCTTTATAGCTTTGAAGCTGAATCTAGTGGTCCACTTGTCATTCCAGTGCTGACACCTACTAATGTGTCTTGCAGCAACACTACTGGATGGATTATGGAATGAGACATTTTTGACAACAATAATCATACCATAAGTAGTCCTACAAAATTTAACAAACAATGGACGATGTATGCTGACGATTTTAGAGCCTATGAGCATAGTTATGAATCAATTCTACTCATTAACACAAGTATTATAGGTTTGTTTTATCTCCAATGTAAAGAATCAAAGGAAGAAATCATACGTACATATCAGAAAAGTTAATAGTTTATGGTATGTTTCAAATGGTTTGTTTGGAATGGAAGAAATGTCTAATTTTAACTTTAAATAAATAAATATGTATATGAGCACAAGAAATGTATAAACTATAAAGAAATAAACAATAATGACACAAGCTAACTCTCTCATCTAGTTAAGTTCGGCTGAAATAAACATTTATGACAAATATACTTATTTTTGTATAGATATATCTATTCAGTTTAGCTTTCTTTGTTTATTTTAGGTGTTCCAGATGCTCCTTACGATGTGTCTGTAAGAGTTAATAACAATTTCTTGGACACAGCATGGGATTATCATAGAATAGAAACAGTTGAAGTTACTTTAACTATATTTCTCATATTTTCGGAGCCAAGCAAATTATTAAGCAGTATTTCTGTCGTAGTCAATAAAAACTTCTTTAATTTTATTCTAGAGGATAATGAGTCATGTGATCCCTTTAGTTTATGTATAACTGGTAATAACAGTGTTGGACAAGGTAATACATCTTGCATTAATGGATATTTACCTTATGTACCATCAGAAGACATGATTAGTTATAGTTTGTCACCAGATCAAGGCAGCTATATCTTGTCAGTTTCAGTTACAGTAAGTTGTTATCAATAAGTCATCATGTCAAGCTATTATCTTGTAGCTCTTGGGTTTAGCATTGACATCTTTATACACTGAGGTGTAATCTTAGCCTAATCAGGATATCAGAGTGTTAGTGCCTCTGCGACAACATAGCTGTTTAATAACAGTGTAATACTCGTGAAAATAGCTGAGAGCAAATAATAATATCCACTATTTTTTTTTGTTATCTATAGAAGCCATTATGTCTCCAAGATTCTTACACTTACTTCATATTGGAATTAACCAATTCAAAAACTCTTAAAAACACGTCATCTCTAGAGACATTAGTTACCAATTGTTCTATGATGATCTCAATTGGAAATTTAACGAGAAGCACTTCATTTAAGGCCAACTTATTGTCAAGAAATATGTATGGCATTCGCAAATTTCAGTTAGGAAGTATATGTAAGAACCATATAATTATATTATCATGAATTGGTATTTTGTCATTATTTCATTCTATTGAATAATATAGCTACCAGTATGCTTAAAAAAAATATTTGTATGGAGTTTAGCTATCCTGAGATATAAATTAGTCTGCTCATGAAATATTTCACCATATCACACTCTGATTCATGTAATAAGTACTATATTATATATAATATATAATAAATATTGTAGTCTGAGATGTATCAATTGTTTTAGGTACGAACGACATCAAAGGATCAATAATTGTTTGTTTGACTCCAGAAAAAGATACTTACAACGTTTCTTGTGAATATGTTGAAGGCTGTAATCATAGTGGGTGTATTTTTAACATTGTAACGAAAGGAAATAATTTTACTAAGGTCACAATAAAAGGAGATGAGTATCACATTATTAAGGTTTCAAAATATGATAAAATTTTGGTAAAAGATTTGCAAGGAGAAAATGTTCAAGATAAATTGCTGGAATTAAGAGATTATGCCTCTCAGTGTGAACGTACTAAAGGTTAGAGAAATATATTATTAACACAATTTATTCCACCACATTTTCATGTTTTATAGCACAAGACTGTATTATATTAACATCATCAATAGCAGCTGTACTAGCTACCATATTCATAATAACAGTCAGCATCATCATTGTCTTACTCATTCATTGGCACCGTTCTGGTAGGAAGTCTCTCAACATTAGGTATGAGTATCACTTTATAGAGCAGGAAATAATAATAGTTTTTCAATATTCCACAGATCATTGACAGCACCTATACTTAAATTATATCAGAAGTCAGAAATTAATACAGTGAGTATATTGAATTGTATGCTACATTAGTCAAACCAGAACTCAGAAACTAGTAAACAATTATTGTACGTGAATATAGTTTAGACTACTTCTGTGTTGAGATGAAAAAAGTAATAATTTCATATGAAAAATTATTTGATATTATAATACTATAAAAGTACTTGTACCATGATGCATTGAAACTGTCAAAGATCGCTCAATTCACATCTCAGTATGCACAGTTCTGTATAGCATAATGTCGTCTTAAAACATTAATTGTGACATACTGATTTGTCTTTGAATTTGTTTAGAAATGTGTCAACAATTTATCATATGATGTAATAGAAGTCACTTCTGCGGCAGCACAAACTGATGACTTAACATGTGATGTCAATCCATCTTACGACATTATTAAAGGAACTAAAGATCATTTCAGCAGTTCTCCAGGCATTCCTTTATATGAAACAGTAAAATAGAGTTGTGTGAATTATGTGATTTTGTTTGTTGTCTTAATTGTATAACAGTTATTTCTTAATGCATTTGATGGAACAATATTGACTTGCTCCAATTGTGACTGCAGCAAATGTATAAATAAAGAGCCATAGCAAAAAAATAGTTACATTAACTCACCACTGAAATGTTAAGCTTTCAAAAATGATGATATTTATGAACTATCTAAACATATCAGTATACAGATGTGGGACACCGCCCACTGGATGAACTGGTAATGTGTTATTGGTACACTTGACACTATAACTTGTCCTTAAACATTCTATTCACCCATGCATTTATTGAGTGTGTGCAGTGTAGCACATTTTATTTATGTATCACCCATGGGTGGACTGGCTATGTATATTGCATAGCTAGTCCACTCCCTTTTAGTAACTCTCACCTTATGTTCACCTGCATCTTTGACATTGTATAACTAAAATATTAGTTGCATCTGTAACTTCCTGGACGCCCCTGAGTGTTTAGGAGGAGCTATTAGTTAAATGATCAAGAGGCAGGGGATTGGTTATAGACCGATTCTGGGGGCAGTCTACCATGCTTAAGGAACAGCGAACTTAAACTCCCACAATAATGTAACCAAATATTTCATAATTTCGTTATATTATTTTTGCATCACAGGACAAAAAGTAGAATTTCCTGTAATCATGTTTTTAGGAATTTCATATTTTCACAACCTTTCCTATACAAGATAGAGCTAAATGCTGCTTAGAATATTTCAAATTATATTTTATGACATTTAATAGTAATAAATGAGTACACTCACTTTGTCAGTGACAAAAAAGTGAAAATTCAAAATACCAAGCTTGTTAGCACAAAGAGAAAGATGAGGTGTGCTAGCTTACTCAAATACATAACCTCAAAACAATATTCAAGTACACATTGTTAGTGCCAGCATGCATTTTTATTGTTGTGTGTTTGGAAAACATCAAATGGTAGCATTGACATTAAGTAACTTGGAAGTTTTTCCCAAGAAGTTTGAAATAATTCCCAGCGCATAAATATGGTATAATATTTACTGAACAATGTGACCATATTATCTGTATATTCATGTTGCCTGTTATTGTAATATTTCTTAAAGGTCAACTTTACATAATGTAGAGCAGTTTTCCACAAACAAGCTCCTTATAATCTTCGTCAGTATAATTAAATAATAAGCAATAAGATGCATGTCCCATCTTTAAACCAAACTGTGTTGGCTGTGTGCAATTGAATATAATAGAAAAACTAGGGCTTCACTATAATGTGTTGACAATCAGTATGGTACTAATGAAACTGAATAGGGTAAGGTGTAAGGCTGTACATGAGAGTTATTTAATTATTGTAATCCTGATCTACTTTGTGCATGCTTTACTGGAATGTGTTGGTTTGTAAAACAGCATGTTTTGTAGGTCACCGCATGTTTTAGATTTTTATTATCTGCAAGTTGACATCACAGTTACATAAAATTTGCTTTCAATTTACTTGAAGTAGTTCACTTAAGCATATTGGGACATGTGTAATGGGGAAACTTGCAAGTTTGTTGTTTATAATAATGATTATCACTGAATTTCCTAGCAATGACAAAGTCCTTCAAAAATGTGTAATCTCTTCTTAAAATCTAAGGACTCACATGGTGTTCATTTCTGTTTTTATTTTTTTCTATTATATTGATATGACATGAATATATATTTTGGCATACTATTTTATAGACATGTAAACTAAATTAATTTAATACTGTTGGAAGGATTGGTGGTGCACAGTTCAAGAAAAATGCTCAAAGATATCAAAAGAGCATCATTCAGTTTCCTGATAATGCAATCATCCACTGTGTGGACTCTATTGCAAGGCTCACTGAACTATTTCAAGGCTTCTACAATACATTTATGATCGTTGTTAATTTCAAGTAGGAGTAATTGTATGCAGGCTCATGTATTTGATTAGTGAAAAAGCTATTGCTCATGGGAATCATTTCCATTTGATTCACTTTAGTCATTGCTACTTATTTTATGGTTATGTTTATTTTGATTTTTTTTTCTATGGCTTTACTTAGAATTTTTAGCATTTAACTAATTCCAGAATTGTATTTGCAGGAATCAATAGTTATTAATGGCTACATCCACTGTGTCTATGGCAATGTGAAATATTCAAGCACCACAAAGTCTTAACTTGCATAGTAGGTTTTTATTTCTAATAGATGGAATGCTTAAAAAAATCAAATAACATACAACCTTATAATGAATTGCCATTGATAAAATCAGCATCCATGGCTTTTGTTACAAAAATCAGATGAAGAGATATTTTTAAGATTAATAGAACCGTCATTGTAATGTTGAAGTTTTGGTAACTGAAAAATAATATCTCTGGGAAGTTTAATAATAACTCATGGCAATTAATTATTGGGTGCTTTATAAAATCTGTGTATGCCCACTATACTAAGCCAACCAAATTTAGAATCTCATTCAATCAGTATATTCATAGTCACTCTATGACCTATCCAATCCTCCATATGTGATAGCATATCTTGCCTCTGTATTATATAGCTTGGTTAGATCAAAACCCTAGTTTTTGCACCTCTCATCTCTAGATCAGGCTGTATTGACTTGCTGTAATTATATACAATTAGTCAGTTACAACACACAAAATCAGTTCCTCAAGTGAGCATGCAGTTATGGCTCGAATGAACTATTCTTTCTCACTATCTTATAAGAGTATGTAAAGATACTTAAAAGTCATAATTTTAGATATGCTATATGCATGTTGCTATGCTTCTGGAATGGATTGATTAGTAAATTCTACATGTTTTTGCAGTCAACCTCACATTTAGATTTTTATTATTATTAGTTGGCATAATATCACTGTATACAATTCAACTTCATTGCTAAAACCAAGAGACAGCAATATTATTTGATCACAGAAGTTGCAAACAGTGATACAGTCTTCATAACTTGCATAGTTATCACTGCTTAAAATCCATTATACTCACAATTTGCATAATCACTTCAGTTTTATTTTCTATTCATTGATTAATGATTACTTTGTGATACATTTTTCACAGACCAGTGAAGTAAATAGCTGACTACTTTATGTAAAGAATTTGTGCTGAACTCTTCATTTTTCTTACTTTATCACCCCCAAATTATCATCTAAATTTTCTCCTAGGGTAAATGACCACAAAATAAATGAAATAAATTGAGTAAGTGCTAAGAGCCTGTGTGCGGTAACTTTACTGTGAGATGTAATTGGATTTTGAAACCAACCAACCAATTAAACTTTGTGAGTTTTGATACATTTAAAATGTCAAATATTTTCAGTAATATTATGCAATAGCATATCTGATGTTAAAGCTTTTTTTAATGAGCTTAATTAGTATTTTTATATACATATTTCCAACTGTCCAATTGCTTCAAATGTGCCTGGAAATCTGTAACTCCACAACAATTAAACAATATAGTCACAGTCTAGTCCACAACAATTAAACAATAATAGTCACAGTCTAGTCCACAACAATTAAACAATATAGTCACAGTCTAGTCCACAACAATTAAACAATTAGTCACAGTCTAGTCCACAACAATTAAACAATATAGTCACATTCTAGTCCACAACAATTAAACAATATAGTCACGTCTAGTCCACAACAATTAA
>WLWD01003782.1_pt1 | contig 30126 bp, 20 predicted proteins | sample 6712731 | NCBI WGS metagenome assembly WLWD01 (sample SAMN12718690, study PRJNA576275) | sponge metagenome | isolation source: marine sponge | host: Mycale hentscheli | place: New Zealand: South Island, Marlborough, Capsize Point | collected 2014-11-01
CTCCCCCCCCCCCCCCCCCCCCCCCCCTCCCTCCCATTAATTATTTGTCATGTAAAATGTCAACAAAAAATACATATATATATATTCAAAATTTTGAATATATATATGTATTTTTTGTTGACATTTTACTAAAGATATTAACAATACGGTTTACAACATACTTGATATTTTAATGAAACAAAAGCTTTATTTCTTAAATGTTGTGAAAAAGATGTACTTAATGATAGTGTCCGATGATCAGCAAGATTATCAGGAGTCTGAAATATGTAGTTAGAATTGTCTGGTCTAACTTCATAAGCATTATAATGGTTAAAAAAGTTATCTCCAAGATATGGAATGATTACAAAAATACATTTTCCCATGGACCAAACTAATATATCCATAATTTTGCCAAATACAGGGACTTCATCTTCAATACTGCAGAACACAATGCTGCCTTTACTGTACTTAATCCCATTTTTTTCTACAAATTATGTTTTACTAGAAAATGCTCGTGTAGCATTGGTTGGGCGAGCGAGCGAAGTTCTGGAATGCGCGCGCGAGCTGAGTTAACAATAACAGAATTACCTGAATAAACTTAGAAAGCAGTGGCAAAGAAGCGCAGTTTGACAAAGACTTCACAATTGTTTCAAGAAGAGAGTAGCTATAAACGTTTTGGTTGAAACAGAGTTGCGTAAGGCAGTGCAGCAGGATTCTCCGCGCTAGTTAATTGAAAAATACTGGAACTGTGAACGCTTTACCTAACTTACGTAATTAGAAGCGCGGGCGAAAACAGGTCTTACGTACCCCATAAACAGATAAACTAGTGGTGTGCTTGAGCACAAATGGCGAGCGAGCCTAAAGACTATACTATTTTTATTGACTTCTAACACTGAAGCTACTGAAAATAAGGTCCAGTTTTTTAATTTAGCATACAGGGTAAAGGGATTTCAATGCCATAGTAACAACTCTCTGCAACTGCCTGAATTGAAGGAAAAAACAACAACAAAACAATACGCGTTATTTAAAAGTTTTCTTTGTGATATTCTTTAGCTAAGTAGTGGTTGTAACACACAATGCTTTGACACAGCTGGACATGCACCTACACAGACTTACCTTGGCAGTAGTCTAGTGGACAATGTATTTTCAGGTAAATACTGTGCGCACGGCTTAAAGAGCGCATTGACTTACCACCCCCACTAACTCGAATAGAAATGGAAGTCCCTTAAGTTTTCAAGTATTAACTGCACCCGCAAAAGAATTCAAAACGGTAAACAATTCAATTTCTAGGGTGATACGGGTACTGATCGATAAACCTGAGGATTCTGTTTAGTGCAATTTGGGACGGGGTCGAACAAATAACTAACACAAAAACGCGAGGGTCAAAGTACAAAATGACATACGTACGTCCAAACATATATACAAATAAACTAGTGGTGTGCTTGAGCACAAATGGCGAGCGAGCCTAAAGACTATACTATTTTTATATGAATGATTTTGACTTCTAACACTGAAGCTACTGAAAATAAGGTCCAGTTTTTTAATTTAGCATACAGGGTAAAGGGATTTCAGTGCCATAGTAACAACTCTCTGCAACTGCTTGGAAGGAAAACAACAACAGCAAAACAATACACGTTATTTAAAAGTTTTCTTTGTGATATTCTTTAGCTAAGTAGTGGTTGTAACACACAATGCTTTGACACAACTGGACATGCACCTACACAGACTTACCTTCGCAGTAGTCTAGTGGACAATGTATTTTCAAGTAAATACTGTTGCGCAAGGCTTATAGCCATGACAAAGAGCGCATTGACTTACCACCGCCACTAAGGATTCTCAGAGCTCGTTAATTGAAAAATACTGGAACTGTGAACGCTTTACCTAACTTACGTAATTAGAAGCGCGGGCGAAAACAGAGGTCTCACGTACCCCATAAACAGATAAATAAATAAATAAACTAGTGATGTGCTTGAGCACAAATGGCGAGCGAGCCTAAAGACTATACTATTTTGATATGAATGATTTTGACTTCTAACACTGAAGCTACTGAAAATAAGGTACAGTTTTTAAATTTAGCATACAGGGGTAAAGGGATTTCAGTGCCATAGTAACAACTCTCTGCAACTGCTTGGAAGGAAAAAAACAACAACAAAACAATACACGTTATTTAAAAGTTTTCTTTGTGATATTCTTTAGCTAAGTAGTGGTTGTAACACACAATGCTTTGACACAACTGGACATGCACCTACACAGACTTACCTTCCCTTCCAGTAGTCTAGTGGACAATGTATTTTCAAGTCAATACTGTTGCGCACGGCTTATAACCATGACAAAGAGCGCATTGACTTACCACCGCCACTAACTCGAATAGAAATGGAAGTCCCTTAAGTTTTCAAGTTGTAACTGCACCCGCAAAAGAATTCAAAAAGGTAAACAATTCAATTTCTAGGGTGATACGGGTACTGATCGATCACCAGAGGACTCCGTTTAGTGCAATTTGGGACGGGGTCGACAACCGAACTAACACAAAAACGCGAGGGTCAAAGTACAAAATGACATACATACGTCCATACATATATACAAATAAACTAGTGGTGTGCTTGAGCACAAATGGCGAGCGAGCCTTAAACTACACTATTGTTAAATGATTGATTTTAACAACTAACACTCAAGCTACTAAAATAAAGTTCGAGTTTTTAAATTAAGTTAATGCGGTAAAGGGGTTTCAATTCCATAGTAACTGCTCCCAGCAACTGTTTGAATTGAAAAAGAAGCAACAAAATCAAGTCACGTTATTTAAATTTTTCTTTGTGATATTCTTAATAGTAGTTGTAACGCACAATACTTTCACACAACTGAACATACCTACGCAAGACTTACCTTCGTAGTTCGTCTAGTGGACAATGAATTTTCAAGTAAATGCTGTTGAGTAGGGCTTATATAGCTGTGACAAATAGCGTATTAACTTACCACCGCCACTAACTCGAATAGAAATGGAGCTCCCATAAGTTTTTGTGTTTTAACAGCACCCGCAAAACAATTCAAAGCCGGTAAACAATTCAATTTCTAAGGTGATACGGGTAATGGTCGCTAAACCAGAGGATTCTGTTTAGTGAAGTTTGGGACGGGGTCGAACGCCGAGCGAACACAAAAATATGGAGGGTCAAAGTACAAAATGACATACATACGTCCAAACATATATCTAAATAAATAAACAAACATCCCCGATTTTCGATTGTGTTACCCCTGTAAGTGTCTCGCTCGCTACGCTCGCTCGCCAATAAACAAACATCCCCGATTTTCGATTGTGTTACCCCTGTAAGTGTCTCGCTCGCCAATAAATAAATATAGCGAAATCTCGATTGAGTTACCCCTGATAGTGTCTCGCTCGCTACGCTCGCTCGCCAATAAACATCCCCGATTTTTTCATTTTTACCCCTGTAAGTGTCTCGCTCGCTACGCTAGCTCCCCAATAAACCGTGTAGCATTGGTTGGGCGAGCCAGCGAAGTTCTGGAATGCGCGCGCGCGTTTAAACGACGACGTACGACACGTTTAAAGGACGACGTATTCAGGATTTCCATAGACTACATCTTAGAGTTGCTCGCTCGCTTCGCTCGCTCGCCAATTAAACAACAAGGAACCAATAAAACCTTTTTGTAATAATATTCGAATTGCCTACCCTTGTAATTTTGTTTGAGTTTCACAGCTGTATTCTTCCATTAAGGCATCTTCATAAGGGATCTCAGAAATATTTATGGTTCGCACTAAAAATATACATGTACATTACAAAAATTATAATAGCTATTTATTTACATTAGCCAACCAGTTCAAATCTGAATTGAGAACTTACCCACTCCATGTGTTGTATCACCTGAAATAAAACTTGTGCATGACATTTTATAACACATATAATGTTGGTGCCTGGTAGCCACGGTTTTCTCAATATTTTTGAAATTTCCAATTGTAGTCGCAATTTTTTTAAAGTATTTATTCTTTGCTTCATAGCGCATACACCAAGCACCAATCAAAGGACCACTCCTAAATATGGCTGTGTAAATCTAATATTGCATCACTCAAAATAAAAAAATACCTTCTAATCCACATAGGAGTGTGCACTAGGTAGTGCATTTTTGGTGTTAATGGTCTAGGGTAAAGGCAAACAAATTCTTCTAGAAAAGTTTCAATTAAAAGTTCCAAGTATGCCACTTGGTCATGAGTGATTCTTGGAGCAAAAAGATACTCCATGATTTGCAACAATAATAGGAAGTTATTCCACCTTTCATCCCCTTCAGGAATGAGATCACCAATTAGTAGGGGTAGAAATCTTGCCAGACACCAAGTTTGTGTAGCTAGAGAATTAATACAATAAAAGTGTAATAACAAACATCATTTATAAGCACAGCTGTGTGCAATACCTGATTGTCTCAGAGAGCTTGAATCTGGTAAAATGCTTTTGGAAATTTCTGACGGCTTATTACGAATTTCGCTATTTCCGTAATCAAAATGCACACATCCTTTCATTTAGAATTTTAAATGTCAGATACTTTTTGTCATGGATTAAATATAAAAGTAGACACTTCATTGTGACTTGAGTGGTACCCTCCAAAATGTCATGCATTATATCAGGAACAGTACCATCCACTACATGAAAGTATTTCAACTCATTTAAAATAGTTTTCAGTTACACCATAAGTAGTGGCAATATGGCTGTGAAGTGGCCCATCACGGACATGAGATGTATAATTTAACCGAGTACGAATAAGAAGTTTGTCTTCTGTAAACTAAAAAAAAAAAAGGTTTTAATTAAGGTTTGGAAAATAACTAATTAATATTACTTTTGTCTGCATATCCCCATCAATTGCCATACAGGTACGACACTTTCGTGTGGCAGAATGGAGAGCTTTAAAGCCTCCCAGTGCACATGCAGCTAAGTTATCAGCTGAGCAAATCGTAAGTGTGCCTCTGAAATTCATCCTTTCACCATCTATCACCAGAGGTACTCCAGCATCCTATATTTCAGTATTGCAGTGCAATATTTTAATCAGATATGGTCAATCACTTACTTTCTCTAGAAGAGAAACATCTTCAACAAATGGCTTTAGTATTCTGCTCAATCCATACTTGTTGACAGTTACCGACTTAGCAACGATTAACAGCTGAATAGACTGTAAAGATGAGCGATACTTAGGAGCAATAATATTGCCAAGAGTGTAGTAAAAAAGTCCTGATATGAATTATTAAAAAATGGCTATTACATATGTAATATAAATATAATTAAGTCATACCTAGCTTATGCTTTTTTGTTTTAGAACCCAAGGCATTACAAACTTCAATGTCATCATAATACAATTTAATCTGCAATACACATGGGTCTTCTTGAAACAGAGGGTGATACTTGTATTGCTCAGCATCTGTGTAATCACTCATTTCATCACATCTTGGACAGTGAGAATTCAAAACCTGTTTAAATAAAATAACATAGCATGATTATTGTAGTACTTCCTTATAGTTTATAGTTTATAAAATTAGCTCAATCATACGCCGCGTTGTGCCCGGTTTTCCTATAGACGGTCACATTTTGTTGCACTACAAAAATAGAACAGCAAAAGTAATACAGATGGATTCATGTGAAGGAATATAACACTTGCTTCAGTGGAGCCCTATCACATAGTCCACAACACCTGATGCAGCCCCAAGTAATGTGCATGAAAGTAAAATATTAAGCACTAATTATTAAGCACATATTATAATCAAAAAGGAATTGTTTAAAGTCAGAATAAATTGTAAAAATGTATGTGATCATGTGTATATACCTCATCTCGAACCCTGTCATTAGCTAGGAGACTCTGCAATGACTTTATCAGTGGAATGTAATAAAAGTAATCCTTTAACTTCTTATTTCCAACCGTATATTCATGTAAGATTTGCTCCTGAGGTTCCTACATTATATGTAAATATTAAAACAATTGAAAATAACTTCAATATTTATCAGTTTTTTTTACCACATAATTGAAATGGCTAGCAATAAATTGATCTTGCTTATACTGTGTCTCCAAGCCGAGGAAGGGATTCACAATGCTCTCATCACTAAATATTGACTCTATTTCTGTTACCTGGTGGTCATTAGCTGACAATTTCTTCACTTCATTCATTACTTTCAATTTAATACTTGTTCCAATATAATTTTAACATCATCCACTAGTCATGGCTTGAGTCAAACCCTTTCCATCACGAGCTTTCATAATAAAACGTGTTGCATTTAGGGAATCTGATGGAGAATTTAAGTCTGGCATTTCTTCAGTCTCTTCCAATTCCTGAGATTGATCTTCACTTGGCATTACTGACTCATCTTCGTTATCAGCTTGATATTGTGTTGTAGTCAACAAATTTTTGTGGTACCTGTAGACATGTGCCTTGAGAGCTTCATAGCTCGAGGGTGTTGCAGCACAACCATCCAGTCCATAGGTTACAGCATCACGAAAAAATGGATGGACTTCTCTAATATATGCTTTAGAATTTCGGCAATAGTTGTTCTTGCATGCTGGTGACATATGCAACATTAAAACATCTCTACAAGAGAATTTCTATTTAAAGAAAATAATTTTTAAACAATATTCTGTATATTGTATGTAGTCACATGACACAAGTGCAGCTGCTATTTTCCTTACTCTGTCTAAAGATTGGCTATATTTTTACTGGTTTTCTTTTCTCAGGAGAGTAGTGGACTGAGGCCAGACAAATGGAAGATTCTTCTAGTAAAAATGTGGTACACGTAGGGGATTGGTTGAGAGAGCAGAAGTTTTCTGAAAAAGTGGTTGATAGCTTTCAAGGTAAAGTCTACACCTTTTTATTTTTGTTCTAGTTGACAATATTTTTTAAATTTAGACAATGACATAGATGGAGAAACATTTTTAATTCTGGAAAAAAATGACTTCAGTCAACTAATCACTTCAATTGGAGAAAGAAGAAAATTAATTTTAAAGCAAAGAGAGCTTAATTGCAGAACTTCTTCTGTTCAGGTAGGCCTTATGAAAAAAATTTAAACTTATATGTGTAGTCCAAGACATAAAACTTCTTAGGTTATTGAAGACAATGTAAAAGAAACTGCATCTGTTCCACACGAAGATTTGTTTTCAACCTCTAAATCTCTGGATGTAAGCTCTTTAGAGGTTCTGTTATATCTTTTAGGGTTGGATTTATAAAATCATTAGCTAAGTTGTTTTGTGTCCATCTAAGCAATTCAAAATACTGTACAGGTGAAGTTGTTGTAAGTAGTGAGGTCCCTTCAACCCTCCTGAGGCAAGTGTGGTTTTTCTTATCACTAAGTCTATAGGTTAAGTGGTGAGGTTAGCCACAAGCCATTCAAACATGCATGGTCTGGTTCCTCTGTCATACCCAAGATGATCCTTATCACTTCCAAAGCTTTGCACAATATTTGTGTCTTCACACATACAAGTATCAACACAAATTGAAACAAAATGTTTGTTGTGTAGTCTACATTGATTTTAATCAAATTCACTCATCACTATTTTACCTTGAAAATAATTTATATACAGAGTCTTATTTATTTTTGGTTTGTTCTTGGGCTAGTGAAGAAGAGGTACATTTGAATGTTTCATTGCTAGCGTGTAATAACTTGAATAAATCTCTCATTTCAATTTAGGATTTGGCAAGTTCAAGTGTGTTAGATGAGGAATGGTGTAATGAATTGTCACCTGAGGTATAAGTAGTGGATTGTAAATAAAAATTTAACATAAAAACACATTGTTATTGCATAGTTACTGTCAGCAAGTATGGATCCTGATAATATTGAAGCAGGCGAGGATACTATAAGTCCTTCAGTTAAGGTAAATCTTTAAGACACTGTAGTATAAACAAGTGTGTATTAGGGATACTACAGCCCCTCTCATCTGTTTGTCTTCGGCTAATAAAAGGAAAAGTGTCTAATGTTGGTTTGTATTGATATTTCATTTGATACAATTCCCCCTCCTTCCATACTCCCCAATTTTTATCCACCAATCATGTTTAGCCTACTATAATTAATTTTGCTACATTATATTTTCATAGCTTTTCAAGGTTTAAAAATAATTACGATTTTTTAAATATCTCTTTAATTATTGTTGCTATTCAATGTTTTTAATTAATACATATGTCTATTTGGAGCTAATGGTTTCTCATGTATTGTATATACATTAGGTTGGTATATTCAAAAGGACCCTTGGGACAATCATAACCAAGAAATGTCCTGACCACCTCTGCCAATACCATTTCGTTTGCCACAAAATTATCCAGCAGCAGTAATGTTAGGCCTACAAGAGGGTGTTATGACTGGAAGCACTAAGACGAAGTTCATTGGTAACGTCGCTGCAGCAGTGTTTTCTTTTAAAAGCTATCCAACCAAAGACGAATATACCCATATTGGACAACAAATAATTAACAAGTATCCTTTCCTAAAGTCATCTACAGGAACTGGATATGTAAGATTCTGACAATAATAATTTGAACACAGTTGTTGTTATTAATAAAGGGATACACATAATTGTTAGATATTTTGACCTAACTTAATATTAGTATATTTATTTACGTAACAATTACTGTTGCACAGGGTTACTTGGTTGAAGCACTCAAAGACAAAATGAAATATTTAAGAAGCACTGGCAGACCAAGCAACAAGAGAATGTTAGAAAATGGAAGTCTTACTGCACAAAAGAAAAGGAATGAATACCGTGCATTTCCAGCAGCAACAACCCCAACTATACCGGATAATGAAGATGAACACTCTAATGCAAAGAAATTACAAGCTAATGCTATCTGAGTCAAAAAAAAAAAATCCAAATACCAGAACAATTAAAATATTAATGGAGCGTACTTTCCCCTTTCGAAGACAGGACATATTGAATAGTGAATTTTCATTACATGGTGTTTTACAGAAGTATCCACCACTGCAAGTCATTGATGAGGTATTCAAAATAGTTTCATTTATTGCTAAAACATATTTCAACTTTAACTTATGTACAATGCTAATAGAGTGAGTAGTGAGTAGGTATTCTTTTGTATGTTTGATTTAGGTTTTGACTGAGATATAAGAAATATTTCCAGACAAAAGTTCCCAAGGAAAGTGGGAGAAACTTATGCAGAAAATAACACAACTATTCCAGAAAGAATCAATTTCTCCTGAGATACAAGTGGTGCTTGAAATGCTGAAAGAAGACACATCACCAGGTAACCAGGCAACCATTTACATTCCTTGAGAGCTTGTACATTTATGAGAAAATGCAGCTGTTGAAGGGAGGAAATGCAGCTGCTACTCAGTGTTTACCCTCTTCTTATTTATTTATTTTTTAATTACTTTAACAAGTTACTGGACAAGTTATTTAATATCTGCTTTAAGCTATGAATAATATCCCACTAAAAGTACAATTACTAAAATCATATCTATTGTATTTCTGTCCGGCAAATAATTTACTAAATTTATTTCTCCTATATTATTGCTTCCAATTTTTGAAGACAACATTTTGCATATAAATAGAAACTATATGGTTTGCAAATCGTAACATTATATTTGTTAAGACATCAGTAATAGGAAATGGCGAACAAAAATTAGTATATTGAAATGTTTGATTGCTTCTTCTATTACAATTCAGGTTGTCAAACTGTTCAGGCAATGATAATGATGAATGCAATGCTACCAGACACCAGGAGCAAGTCCACTTATAAGAACATTGTCATTGTCATTGAGGTGAGCAACAATAAAGAATGTTAATACAGTGTAATAAAGACTGCATTCATACACAGTTATTGACGTTGTCTTATATTATTGTTAACTGTAGGATCCAGCAGATATAGCAAGAGAGAGTCCACATGCACAGCCTCTGGTAGCAGTGGAACTACAAAACCAAACCATCACCAATATATACATAGTGGCTGAACGAAAAACTGTGTACAAGATAAACAAACACAACATTCCTTTTACATTGTTATCAATCTTTTATGTTTTCCATTTGGAATATCCAAGTGGATGTACCAATTTTTATTTTTTTAGAGCATTTATTTTTAGACAAAGTATATAAAAGAAGCAAGTTACAACATTTTATTGTAAGCATAAATAACATATGATTTTTTTTTGTAAAATTATATTCAATTATGAAATTTGTATGAAAATTATACTAAAATAGTATGTAAATCATTCTTTTTTTTTGGTATGGATTTTATACTAATATTGGTATGTAAAACATACTATGGCAAAAAAGTATGGGTATCACACCAAGTTTTGGGATGCAAATGGTGACATGCAGTATCACACCAATTTTGGTATGTAAGTCATACTTCATTTTTAGCTGTGCAGACAGACAAACAGACAGACAGACAGACAGACATATCAGGAAAGACTGATGAACAGATGGATGGACAGACAGACAGACAGACAGACAAACAGACAGACAGACAAACAGACAGACAGACAGATAATCAGACGGATAGATGGATGGACGGACAGATGGACAGACGGACGGACAGGCACAGACAGACAGATGAATGGACAAATTAATGGACAAATATAGAAAAACAGAGAGATAGGTTGACAAATGGAGAGACCGAAAAACAGATGGACTAACAGACAGGCAGATAGAGCTAGTGCTTGTCCTCGTTGAATCTCTTCCCCACAACACACTTGTTAAATTATATCTATCATATCTTCAAGAAAAGTATACATTGGCCACATTTTCTGTAAAAATATTTTTATAGTACCTACCTTTTAATGGTTTGTACAATTTGTATGATTCAAACATTCTTGACACAATAGACATCTTTATTTCTTTATTTTTACATATTTACTTAATTTTTATATTCATTTACTCATTTTTCCATTGATTAGTTTTATTTATTTATATACTTCAATCACACCTCTATAGAACTACAAGCCACACCTCTATTCAGTCTCTAATAGCTCAATCTTTCATCTCTGTAACATTATCCTTGTAAGTAAGTCATCATTATGTCATCATCCATTTCAGTTTTACATCCACCTGCAATCAAGCAATCTCGATCGAAACATTGTGAATCGAATTAAAGCAAGACGTGAGTAGTCCACAACCTCAATATGTATTAGTTAAACTACGTCTAGAATAAATTGTTAAAATTGTATTACTAGGTTTAAAATTAATGGGATATAAATCTGTGCTATCATTCAATTGCATTATATTAAACTTACAGCTACTAAATTGTGCAATCTAATATCATTAATTCTAACTCACAATGTTAGTCAACACTACTTAATCAATAGATTGTTCACTACTTGATTATTATCAGCTTACTGGTATAGCTTACTGACAAATGTGTAAACCAACTGCATATATTATTGTACCCATGACACTAACATGGTAAACAGGAACTATACTGATAGTTTTATATAAAAATGAATCCGGACTTTTAGTATGGCATCAGTCTTCAAGCAGTGTTGCAGAATCATATAGTTCGTAAAGTTTCTGATGATGGACTCTCCGACTTTGTAACAAGTATCCTTTCTACAAAGCATTTCACAATAACACTTTTAATATGTTTTTAACATACATTATTTAGGCAGTTTTTTGTTACAGATTGTTAGGTTGCTGTCAGATTTAAGAGTATATCGTCATGATGATGAATCAATCTGTCTTCATTTTTAGTGAATGAGCCCTTATAGCTGAACATTTGTTACAACCCCTGAAGTCTCCACGATATTGCATTTTATTTCTTGATAGTAGTGACAAAGTGCATAGTGCAGCCACAAAATGCTGAGTATTTCCATACATGAGGTGGTAATATGGCTTCATCGCAGCATTCTTTACCAAAAGTTGATGCGGCTTACATGGATTCCTTTATAAGCAACTAGAATCCCAAAATAGTCATATTTTGATTGAATCTACTTTCTTGAAGTTGTTTTGTTGTAAGCAAATTGCCATCTCTGGGAAATATGTCAAATAGTTTACATAACAGTAAGTTAAATGTTTTAATGCAAAAACAAATTAAGAGTATAATTATAACTGTGACAATCTCTTCGTGAACATGAAGTAGCTAATTTATCAACATTAATTTATATCTCAACAAATGTTTTTAATACACAGTGTGAAATATAGTTACGTTTAAAGTTCATACAGAGAACATGCCAGAAACTGTTCTTAAATTTATTGCATACCATGCCTCAGTTTATGCAGTGTAATTGTATCTGTGTTAGCAGCTGAGACATGTACTGGATCAAAAAAAATGTATTGATGATGCCTTACCTCTTAGGTATCTACACTTAACACTATTACCACGACAGTAACAGTGACAATTAATGTGGTGTGATGAATACAATTAATAATAAGTGTGAAGATTCGCTTGGAATTATTGTGACAGTCATTACATATATATATATATATATATATATATATATATATAACTCAATCTATAAATTAAAACTTACTTTTGTACTAAACATTTAAAGTATATGAAAGTGACAATAATTACTAGCTATATGATCACCAGGAAAAGAACTGAAATACCATAAAGTGATACTTTTAACATTTAAATAGTAACTGTTGATAATGCAGTTTATAGTTTTGATTCAACTGATGAAGATTTCTTGAAATCACACAGTTTTTCAATTATTTTTAACAGTGATCAGTTTTTCAGTTGTTGTTGTTTTTTTTCCCTACTGATGAAGGTCTTTCAAAGTCAAAAATATTTTGGATTATAATTTAACAGGTATTATTTACTAGGTAAATGTTGAAAATAATTGAAATATTCTCCTAATATATAAACAGTAGAAAAATGAGTCTGATAAAAAACATGTGTTTAACAAAGGCAAATTATAACAATGCATGTATGAACAAAAAACATTGCTGCAAAATAAATGATTTTAATTTGAAATTATCATTCTATTTAGGTTAGTGCATGATTAGGTTCACCTTTAACCATCATCTGCAGTAATCTATGGCTAGCTTTTTAATGAGTTATTTGTTTTATAATTCAACTCAAATAAAACTTAATTGTGTACTAATCATTTAAAGTATTGATAAAAGTAACGTACTCAACACTGAATGATAGTAGCTAATATTCACTAAAGACAAAATTCAGTTTGATTCATTGTTCTATAAATTATAGATATAGATGATGTATAAGATTATGGAACACCTTTTAGCTACACAATAGTTGTTGAATAATCCAAGATACTTTACTGTCAATAGGTATTGATAAAACTGTAAAGTGTAAACTGATATTTCTTGATGTTTACATAGTAAGTGTTAAAGATGAAGTTTTAAGTTCTTCAGTTCTTTTAATCCAACTAATAAAATTCTCTCAATATCAAAATATTTTTTGTTTACTAGACATTACTATGTATTGTGTTCAAAATATCAGTTTTCATTTCTTCTGATTTTATCTAACTGATGAAGGTCTCGCAAAACAAAATTGTTTATGATTATTTTAACAGGTAACAACTATGTAAACAGGTAACAACTATGTAAACAGGTAGCTACTATGTAAATTTTCAAAATAATGTTCCTCTAGAAAAATAATGAGTCTAAATCTATAATGATATGACATTTTATTCAACAAAGACAAATCATGATAATAATTTATAATCATAATAGGAATTAACCAAAATTGTGTAATAAGTGGTTTAATACGAAACAATTTATTGGTTAGTAATCTATTTCACCTTTTACTATCCTCTGTAGTAACGTTTAGCTAGTTTTTAATGGACTTTTGCGTAGTAGAATGAACAACATCATTTCTATTATGCCAACAGTGCTTGGGCATTGAGTTTCTGCTTATCATCATAATTTAGCATTATGTTGAACTGAAGTATTGGTGACTCAACAGCCAAATAGTAATGATGCAATAGATTCTTGTAGATTAATTTACATTATCATCATAAACTACTAGGCCAACTTTCAATAAAATTATTAGCAGTTATAGCATGTAGCAAAAAGGTAGAGTTCAGCCTTCCATTTTTTCAAGGGGGAAAAAGAGAACAAAAAAAAGAGTACACAGAAGATAAAGTGGCTACGTTTTACATGCTGTATATGTGATGTGTAACCATACCAAGATATGTCAAAAGAAATTGAAATCTACTGTTAAAAATTTTTACAACCCATACCATCTAACTTAATGCTTAAAAAAATCATTGCTAAAAAATAGCATATTTATCCAACATAGTTACAACAACAATAATAATAAGAAGACTACAATAATAATTGTGAAATACACATTTAAACCAATAAAAAGTTATGTAAGAGAATTATCACTCATTTTGTAATGTACTAATTACAATACATAATATATAGTTTACTGAAAGAAGTAGCCTTTAATCAAGACTGTGGTGATGCATGTGTGATGAAAATTGGTATCGTCATCTTCTTACTTGAGCCCAATGAACTTTTAGCCTTAATTACCAAAACGTAGCTCACTTTAATGATGGTGCAGCTGCTTATGCTGGCAGGCAATGTTGAAGGAATACTGAGAGAATGTCCCTCCAATGAAGCACTGGTACCCACAGGTACATTGGGCAAGCTCAGGGCAGAGAGATTATTTCGAATAGTGGCTCTTGTAGAACTCTCTTCCGAGTGATAGAATTCTGTTCGAGATATAGAGGCATGTATGTAAATGTTATTTATGGACAAGTTCTGGACATGTATGTTGAGAGGGATAGTTTCTCCAGCAAAAAATCCAGTGCGTGGAAGACTGCAAGTAATGTTAACAGGTCCGAAATTATAGCAGCAGCAAAACCTGACATTGCTGTTGAGTTCAGTCATTTTAGGTTCCTCCATACCTATCGGAATACCAGGAGACTTCACCTGCAATACCGCCTTCACATTATGTCCAAATTTCAACAATTTCTTTTGAGCTATTGTAGCTTTCAATTGGTAAATTATTTTACCAAATCTTCCTCTGAATGAAGGTGGAGCTATATCAGGAAGCTGTATATTGAAGGGAAAGTTGTGGTCACCCACAGGAAGATATCCAGTAGGATCTCCTTCACTGGACCACAGAGTATAATTTTTCCGAATAAACGTCACCATCTTGGTGTAAGTAATAGTATTATCTTGTCTATTGTCGGACCATTGTGTACGAGCAAATCCAAAAATTGTGATGCTTACTTCTTTGTAGTCTTTTGGTTTGTCTACACTAGCCAGAACAACTCCTTTTACTACTGAACCTGGATAATAGCATGCATCATTAGTTACAATCTTAAAAATTTTCACCATCTTCAGTAACTGGAAAAATTAAGAGGCTGTCTCTGCTTATTTCTGCTGTGGAAGGTGCTGGGCAAGGAACTGCTCTATTTAAGGATGCCTGAGCGCGGGTATTATGGGTTATTACGGGTGCGCAGGCATAATTTTTCATAGGGGTTGCACCTTTGATCTCTGACGTGATGACGTCAGTACGGAATGCTTCGTACAAGTTGGTTGATTAATATGAAAGATTAAAGTAAAAATATTCTTAAATTGTATCCATTTCTTTTTGTATCATTCTGTCTTGCTTACCTCTGTATAATGAGGTAGATACACGACGGTACTGAATTCAAACAATTCAATCTTGGGTGTAGTCGGTTAGTCACACTTATACCGGCTAGGCAATGTTGCAGCAAAAATTCCAGAGAAATGAACCAGGATAAAAAAACTCTTCGTCGGAAATACAATACAAGATTACGGTTTTCTTAGCTATTTGTCACAGTTATAAGCACTACTCAACAGCATTTACTTGACAATTCATTGTCCACTAGACTAACCACAAGGTAAGTCTTGCGTAGGGGCATATTCAGTTGTGTGAAAGTATTGTGCGATTAATTAAATAACGTGACTTGATTGAGCCATCCCACAGTTCTTATCAAAGAATTATTCTGATTGGTCCCCTAGCCATAGCCCTAGCCCTTGCGCGGCGCTATATTTGGTCACGCGCGGCGCTATAATTAGTCACATGATTTGATAAACCAATGAAATGAGTTTTTTGATAAGAACTGCGGGACTGTAGACTTGATTTTGTTGCTTCTGTTTCAATTCAAACAGTTGAGGGGAGTGGTTACTATGGCATTGAATTTCCTTTACCCGTATATGCGTAATTTAACAACTCGACTTTATTTTAGTAGTTTGAATAACAATAGTGTAGTTTAAGGCTCGCTCGCCATTTGTGCTCAAGCACACCACTAATGTATGATAATAAGAAAGACTATGGTATTCGCCTCGCGATAATTTTCTCGCTCCACTCTGCTATATATATATGTTATACTTTGAATACTGCAAAATATCACGAGTCTGTCGGGATGTATTGGGACGAGTGCCGCAGGCACGAGTGCCAATACCCCGATCAGACGAGTGATATTTCGCGTATTCAAGTATAACATATTTATCATGTACGCATGCGCAAACTTACTCTTAGCAACGACAATTTTTCTGGAGCTAAACCAGTAAGCTAACGTTGTTATGGCTGAAGATATTTCATTACAGGATTTTTTTGATGACGAAGTTCTTGAAATGATTGAGAAACAATCTGAATATCTACAGAAACTCCCTATAGAACCAACTGTCGCTAATCCAGTCTATACTGACGGACAAACGGAGGAAACTAAGCACGTAGAAGAAGCATCTTCTTCTGTGTGTTTGGACGATGAAGAGTTGGAAATGTTTGTGGACCACCCCCAACAATATCTCTCCGTGTCCCTTACGTATTTTTGAAAAGTTTCTTCGAAAGCGTCCAGTTGAAATGTGCAAATCAGAATCCCCATTTTATCTGGCTGTGAACTACAATTACTCCAATGATGACATTTGGTACAAAAAACAGAAGATGGGGAAGGATAGAATCAATACAATAATGAAAGGGATGGCTGCAAGTGCTGGATTGTCTGGGGGGAAAACAAATCATTCAGCTCGAAAAACAATGGTTACATGTCTTACCAAGAATAGTGTACCAGAAACACAGATAATCCAACTAACTGGGCATAAAAATCTACAAAGTCTAAATAGCTATAAAAAAGCATCATTACAACAGCAAAAGGAAATGTCTCATGTCTTGAGCTCATACAAAAAGCCTGAAACTAATCTATCTTCTTCATACCCGACAACACCATCGAGTGGTACTATGAACCAAGATTAAGTGCTCAGTCCTTCTTTGCTGGAGCAACAATCATCAACTGTACAATAAATATTGGTTTTCCTACAGCAACACAAACACAAAGTTTCACCACAATGTTTGCTGCACCTAATGACACACAACCACAAATGAAGTGATTTACAATTCATACATACCTACATAGCAATAGACAGATATATCAAATTAATGTATTATTATTAAGATTTAACAAAAAACCTAAAAATATAAAATTAGCCTGAGGGGACGCAATAACACTTGTTAGAATGCCCAAGGGGACGCAATATGGGGAAATATTGGGGTAGTTTCATTTGTATTAATCTCTATGGGGGTACTTGAGTTCAGTACATGATAAAATCCCCATACCAAGGTTTTCCGTGCTAAATTTGCGGGGAATCGGTTGCCCCCGATACATTTCCGCAATATGAGTACCCCGTACCCCTTGGAAAATATAAGTAGGGGCAAAATCCCATACCCATATTTACCAGATAGCTACGTGCACCATGTGAAATAGAAGCTAAATAGTGGTAAAACTTGTAACCTGCAAGAACCAAGGACTCTGCGCAGCTCTGACAGGTGAGTTAGCCTTTGGAGCTTAAAATATGAGCACCAAATGTTTTTTTTCCTATTAAACTACTACCAGTCATCTGTGAGTTCTCATTACTTACAGCTAGCTGAGTAAACTAGTACAATTATTTTGTTTGTTTTATTTTTGTTGTTGCTTAATTCTTAGAAAAAGGAATTATTGACTTCTTATAAAGTAGTATAACTTTGCAGGAGGGGGGGGGGGGGGTGGGAGGAAATAAGTCATTGTTTTTCAAGAGCTAATGAGCTATCTAATTAATTACTTTAGATACTGTTCAAGCACTGATTGATGAGAGAGTATGTTGTTGTTTTTCTTTATTAATTGAAGAAGTCACTTGCTGGTATAGGAATAATTCTACCAAATTTGTGACAATGCATGCAACATAATGTACTTCTGATTCAAGTTTCCCAGGTTTTAGCAAAATAATTTCTCTCTTTTATTTGTCACTAATGTTAACTACGACATTGTTAGCCATGTAGAAAATTATATTTATTTTGTAATCCCATATTGCATCATTTTTTTTGTTGAGTGAAATATGCAAGATTTAATTATCTCTCTATTAGCAATTTCATAATGGATGTATTTGAGCATAGTAATTTTAGTATAAGAGTAACTGCCATAATTTCTCATTAAAAACACACATGCTAACTGCTTATGTTGATACATTTATGAAAATATATAGTTATTTCTCTATTTTAATCAGTCCAGACTTTTTACTCACAAACTCATGCAATACCCTGAAATAATGCAGGTAGCTATTTAATAAAACAAGGTGGCACAAAATATAACATTATTATAGTACTATTCTTTTCAATTGAGTTTAATATCAACTGCCAAATTAATTGTTCAGAAAATGAGTTAGCTACTGACTTCTATATCAACTGTTGTACATCTACAAATTAATAAGTTTTGAAATAGACATCATTCTTTACATTGGGAACACATGCAACCAAGGAATTAATTTCTGTATCAGTTTTATTCTAAAATACGTTAGGCACCATTTTTGCAAACTCGATTACGCTTTTTCAAATTAGTCACTGATATGTTAGAGACTTGTCTATTTATTTCCTACTTATCCACACACAAATTAAAAACGTGCTCTCATAGCATAGTTAAACTGAATGTTATGTGGATATAAAGAATAACAACGTGAGTGTACAAAAATGACTCCGGTTTCTGTTACCAATCTGTCTCTGGACTTCAACTATTCTTGTAGTAAATTTGGAAGGAATATTTACGAAATTATTCTTTACTGCATACCAAGGGCAATTGTGAATCAGTGTTAGATGACAGGACTGATGTAGATTGAGTTTTCTGAAATAGGCATATTAAACAAGTGTAACACAATAAGGAACAAATTTATTGACAAATTCAATGTGTTGCATCCTGTATGCTTAAATTGCCACTTTGAGAACTACTGCTGACAGACAGACAGATAATGATAAACAGACTACTGTAGCCATACTTGCCAACAATTCCTCTTTTACCAAAAATATCTGACAAAGTCACAGTTGTTCCATCATTCCAACAAAACACTTTTATGAAGCTTTAGCTTGACAGTCACAGTGATACTTTACTATTGAATCAAGACATCAGTGGTTGATATAAGTAAATTAGAGCTACTAACTGATTGGAGCATGTCCTTATTTTATAAGATGGGTCAAGATATGAAAAATATATTGCTGAGAGTAACTAACTAGATACCAATTAATAAGGATTAAATGTAGCTATTGCCTTTAGTATATTCAATACGTATCAAGAAACAATGTGTGTAGAGGCTCACAAATATTATGCTTGCACTTGTGCACAGTGAGGATTTACATACCCAAAGAATTATCATTAAATGAGAGCAGTATCTTGGAGAGTACTTCTGTCTTATTGCTAATTCTTATCTAATTCATGTTTCAATCATAGGTATATTATAAGTTGATTTCAACCTCACTGAAAGTCAATGTTGTTCCCAGCATTCCGGTAAAACATTTCTATTCATGCCACTTACAGTGATACCTAACTATTATTGAATTAAGACATTGACAGTCAGTATAATTAAATTACCACAACTACCAGTGCTGCCTATGCTACCAGTGGCCCACGCAGTCATACTCTCATTGCCCACATACCAATAAAGTACCTCTATATCCAATGTTAATTCTTATCTACTTCATGTTTCAATCATAGGTATTTTGTTCCTGCGCATTAGCTAGTTATATTGATTTCAATCTTGTTGCAAATTTTCTTCCTTAATTCAAGTTGATTCAATGACCCCATCTTGCTTCACTTCCTCCCCTTTTTCTTTATCATAAGGCTATCATTGTCAATAAATAGCCTTATTTTCTGCTGGAAAAACATAATATAGTTAGGAATGTCCTTTGCTTAGCTTTGAAAAGAAGCATGACACTCATTAGTATATAATCAATTTTGTACTCCCGCTCAAAGTTTTTTTCATACTAAACTTATTCAATTTGACAAAGACTTTGGTTAAGTGTTCAATGAGCCTATTGGCCTACAAAAGAAAAAAATTAGATCATAGGATTTAACTGTCCTTAATTTTGAATTACAGTCTTTAAATTAATTTTTGTGCCTCTACTTCTTTCAGATTTGATACTGTCCTAGTGTTTGTCCTCGAAGTTTTTGTCATAATAATATATGTAAAAATCGTACTAACTATTCTTGTGCACTGTTGTGCATACACATTGATTGCTCTGAGTGCAACTGAAGTGCAACTTGAAGAATAATGAACAGCTACATGTAATGAATGCACAAAGCAACTGCACCTCATGATAAAAATATTATAATTCCAATTTATATGGGTGAAATTAAGGTGTGGCTATAATAATTAAAAAGTCATGATTAATGGGTGTGGTTTGTCCATAACGTATTATAATATGGAAATAAAAATAAAAGGCGGTTATATTATTTTAAAATCGATGGGTATGCAAGTCAGTTATACTTACTTAGCTAAATAGTCAGAAAATGTTCCATAAAATAAATATTACATGAGTCAGAGTGTGATATGGCAAAATATTTCATGAGCAGATTAATTTATTTTCACAGCCAGAAACAGAGTGAAAACAAAGCCTGAGAGTGAAATATCTTGCCAAATCACTCTTCCCTAGTATAATAAGTGGTTTATTCTATCCCAGAATCTTCACTTGTACTAGTATTTTGTACTGGGACAGTCCCCAGTCATTATTTTAGGAGCTACTCTAACCAGGTTGGTAGGCTACACCAGAAAAAGGTAACTGTAAAAACCTGAAAAAGTGGTAAAGGTCCCAGGTTCCCACAGTCATCTATCAGCTACACCAACCTCCTCCTTTTCTTAAAAGTGATGAATTAGCAATAACGATTGGTATAGTCATCTGCTGGCTAAAACCTAGGAAGCTTATAGCCTGTATTGTTACAAAGTAATTTATTGAGAAGACCGGACAATTGATAATACTGACGGGCAATGTAAAAGGAATAATGAGGGCTTCCTGAAGCAGGGCGGTAGTGCCTGGGGGTACACTTCGTGAGAGTAATGGGGACAGATTTTTTCTGTAGGCGGTCGTAAATGGGCCCTTTCCAGAGTAATAAACTTCTGTTTTTGATATTGAAGCGTGGATAGAAACGTATTTGTTGGACTGATTTTCGACTTCCACAGTGAGAGGTATGGTATCCCCTAAAGCAAATCCAGATTGTGGAAGACTGCAACTAGCATTAACTGGTCCGAAATTGAAACAGCTACAAAACTTGAGTCTTCTGTCAAGTTAATCCCGTTTGGGCTGCATGTAGAGCCGCCAGGGAATATTATAATCTAACATCCAAAGTTATTTCAGCATAAAAACTTGATATAATAAATTTTAGGTGCAGGTCACCATTCAGGAAATATTAAACAGTTATAAAATTAAACAGTAAGTGTGACCATCTGTTATCTAACAGTTTGGAGGAGAGTTGACCTCATTGACCCCTGAGGAGAACTTGACAACAAGACTGGCAAACATTAGAGGATACCACTATTGTTATCTTACTTTGACTATAGTGCAATATGGTAAATAGTTCTAATAAAGGATTTTTACAATGGTGCACTCAAAACACATGTAAAAAGTTTACATGTGGCTTGTGTATGAGAGATAGTAAGGGACTAAACTTTCCAGATGAATATCTCCATTATTGTTATTACTTCATTTAGCTATGTGTGTTAATTCACTTTCCCCTGGCCATTTCTCTTTGCTGGGGCCATTTCACCTCACCCATACCATTTCACCTACACTCAAACTAATTTTCTCTGTACATTCTTGAATAGGCAATATACGTGCCTACTATAATATTATATAATATTACATCATTTCTTTTTATATTCTGATTAAAAAAATTGTGAGGCTCCAACTTTTATTGTAGTTCCATGTAGCTTTGTAATGTGCATTACCTGTATTAGTTTGTCTGAGTTAGTTCATTTCAATTAACAAAAAATACTTAATTTCATTATCTTCATGAATCATTGATCTATCTACCTGATTTATCCAGTTAGACGAAAGAATGTTTTAAAATACTTACTCTTTGAGCAACAGCAAGTACCTATTCAGTCTCTCAATATCTTATAGACATCTTAAAGTCATCTTAAAATAATGTTGTTACGCAAACAATCACAACAACTATTGCATCGTAAAATTATAATTCACCTAAATAGCTGTGGCTCCTAGTGTACTCTACAACAACTTCACATTTTCTGTCTTAGCTTGTACAATATCTCTTGGAAACACCCTCAGTTATGCAAGGGTCATGTGTCATAACTTTATCCGCACAGCCATCTACATCTGCAGCCGATATCCAAAATAATGTGTACGCAATAGCATTACCATAATATAATATATATATATATATATATATATATATTATATGTATATATTATATTATGGTTTGTTGTGAATATTTTTGGAGGGCATTAAGATATTTGATATGTTTAGGCTATCATTAATAATAATTGTCATAATAATATGGTTTTAATAAAATAATATCCCCCTCTTATGTTTAGACCTCAGAATAATGCATTGTGTAATGAGTACTTGCATATAGAATGAATCCATGAAAGTACATAGCTCTTGCCCCCGCCACACATGCCTACTGGGTTCACTCTATTTGCACTGTGGAATTGATACATCTGCTACACACTCACATTTGTGCTGATGTTTCATAAATTTGTGTTCTTGTCCTGCATATAGGACATACAGCAGAAAGAAGAGACAGAGGACTTCGTATCATTATACATACTATTATAAGTATAGGTATAATGTTGATGTCAATAAATAGAGGGTATTAATTGTGCAATTTCATGAAAAAATAATGCTCTAATTCTTATTTAAATGGCAAAATGAATATAGCAGCAGCTTATATAATTCCATGCCTTTTCTACTACTATACTCCTGGCATCTTGAATTCATTATCTGTGCTAAATGCTTATTACTATACATATTTCTGATGTGTAACCATAAAGGGAATTTTATTAAAGTAATATGACTGTGAGGGACAAGAGCAAGATGAGTGAAACCCATTAGGAATTCTTGTATCAATTGTGGAGGCAGCTATACAGCTCTCTGAATTCTAATTCATTCTCCTTGCTTGCTGGGGAAAATTTATTAAACGTATATTACATTGACTTAATAGCTACTATTGGTCCAGATATATAAAATTTGCTATTTAAAAGTCAACAACCACAATGTATTAACTCAGCTATCCATTGCTGTGGCTACATTTCTGTATACACATATGAGGCCACAGCAATGGATAGCTGTTGTGGATAGGTTTATGACACACCAAACCAAACTGAGGGCCAGACTTGGATCATACTACTAGAGCATACAAATGCAAATTTTTGAGACCTCTAGCAGTTATGCTCACTTGGCAGAGCCCGGACGCATGTGCACTCTGGCACTGTGAGCCATGCAAGAAAAGCTGCTGCACTGTAAGCCGAAAGGTGCGTAATCCACACCAAATTAAGTATGAATCACTTATAACAATAATCACACCAAAATATGGTGTGATGTGCACACATCATCATTTTGATGTGAAATACATGACAAATTCAGTGTAAGTTCACAACATAAACAGTGTGAACTCATAATTACATTAATGCTGAATTACTTTTATAATTTGGGTTGATTCCAATATCAACATTATTTTTAAAAAAGTGATTTATAGTGAATATGTTCTGTGCCTGAATCCCAGATCTCATTAATGAAAGGACCAAAATCTTTGTTAGCTCTCTTACCTAGCACACAACTGTACAATAAATTTATAATTAGCCCCCCCCCCTCTCATCCCGAATCCCCGTAAAAAAATAAATGTCAGTGCTAATTTCATTCATGTGTCCAATGGAAATAATCATGAATTCCCTGCTTAGGCTTAAAACACCAGGTCTGCAGTTAACAATCCATGAATGCAGATAAAATAAATACTAGATAGACATTTGAGAATTGATGTCTTCATCTTCTCACTGGAACCTACAATACCTCTAGTTTGGATTTTTGAAGCACTTAGCATTCAATACTGTTATAGGCTGAACACATGCCAAGATTTCAGGCAGCTTTATGCTTACTGTTGATAATGTATTTTTAACTTGTTTACATGGCATTTGAACAAAAAAATTATTATTTAAAAAAAAATTGGTTGTATAGTAAAAAAATTTGTGATTCAAAACTCAGTAAATTTGAATTGATAACAATGACAATCTATTGGTACACTAAATTACTAACAATTACATCTCTAAAATGCTTAAGAAGTGAAATTAAATGTTGCATTTAAAGCTCATAAGCAGAGCATGCTGACATGGCATAAGGTTCCTGAGCTGATGTAACGACACCATAAGCCTCAGATTTCTTCATTTCAAGTACATCTGTGTTGATATCTGAGGGCATTTCATAAATTGGATCAGAACCTGATGATACCTTTCTTCTTTTGTATCTTATACTTAACACAATTACAATAGCAGTAACTATGAAAGCTGTGACTATGGCAGTAGTGATTACAATTGTCACTATCAATAAAGCAGAGGAAGTTTCTGTAAAAATAAGTAGATTACAACATTCACTATGCCATGAATTATATCAATCACTCATATGATAAAATACACTATCACATTATTTGGCATTGTCTATAAATTGTTAAAAGAACACTGCCTAAAAAGTGTCCATTGATAACCATAACAATATCGTAAATTATAGTACAATGTGTCAATACCTAGTTTGATAACCTCTCCAGTCTTGTAAACATTTGTTAACTCTAATTATCAAGACAGTTTACAGATTTTGTTATGGTTGTTAATGGACTTTTTCACGCCATTGTATAATTCTCAATTCACGTTAGCCACTAAAAATTATTCTAGAATCAGAGTCTACTAATCACAGCACAGTAAGATAACATTGATGTCAATAGCTATACATTAAAAGAATATGTTGTATAACTACTCAGACAATAGAATGTAGATTTTTTACTATGTAGGTAGGTATTTTAACTTCATATAAAATATTTCGTCATGTAAGATTGTCAAATTCTTTTATGAATTTGAGAAATAAAGAACACATCAGAGTTAAACTTTCAATTTAATTTATCAGCTATGTTGAGAAAGTAAATATTCCTTTTATGTTTGTTGATTATAATGCATAAACAGTAGAACATGCAAGTCTATTAAACTTGACTTAGCCATAGTTTGTACTGGTGTAAATTAAAGAAAGCCTTAACTATAACACTAAAATTGTACGAATTAGCTACCTTAAATTTGTGCATCACAGTTTTTTTCCGGTGGTATTTATTCATTAAATTAAAATTATTTGCATCATTTTAACTGAACTAAATAAATAAACTGGCTGCTATTTCACTGGCATTTAAATATTTTCTCGGATAAGTACATTGCATTTACCTGGCATTGTTGAAATAAAGAATACTTCCAGTCTCCCCTGAAATTCACAAACATAAACTTGATTCTGTGTTGATGCATTCCACAAAAAGGTAAGTTGGCTGATGATACTAGCGGTAGGGAATGCTCCGCCATTTTGAATCAATTTGGTACCTACTGTAGTGATAATAGTGAATGCAGGATTATTGGTGAGGATGATTTCATTGTTGACTCTCCAAGTGATATCGGAAAGAGATCTTTGCAAGTATCCATACACTTCACATGACAGAGACACTAGACTTCCTTTAGAAACTTCAACGTTACTGGCAACTTTTGCAACCAATGTGACTACAATAAACATTACAGTGTTGCAGTTTGCATGATACACTTACGAAGAATATTAGCTAGTATCTGTTTGATTGCTTAAATATTTAAAATAGATTAAAGAAGTATTCAAGGTAAGCTTTATATGAGTCTTGATTTTTATATAAAAAAATTTAATGTTCACATATATGTCTAGTATAAAAGGCAATTTCTAGACTTACTTACAGTGGAAAGTGATATCAAAGTTCATAGCCACAGACATGTCTGCATTGCTATTTATTGCAGGGTTATAAGAAGCATTACATCTGTATCTTGTATCTCCCTCACTGAGTCTTCTTACTCCAGTGAATTCTGCAGTGCTGGTCCTAGTGAAATATGATGACCACACCCTCACAGGCGACTGAGGACCGGACCATGTCCAACTAAACCTTCCCTCTCCTCTCACAGTGCAGGAGAGAGTGAGGTTAGGACTCGCATCATCTGGAGATAGTATCAATGGACTGGAGGGAACTAACTCAGGAGCACCACTTGGAGCAACTACATAACAATGTTTAGATTAATGCAGTTATGATGTTGTACATATGTGATGATTATATCATACTCAAGTGTTTAATAAGAAGATAAAGAACTAGCTAAATCCATGTCAACAATATCCGGTTTGTAGAAGTTCTAAAAGCAATATTTATAATACTTTTTCGTAAAAAACTTCTAAACAATGAATACTTGTGGGCAAGTGTATATGATATAACGGTACAAAATTTAAACAAAAACAACTTCTATTCAGAAAAAAATGGAAATTCCATTCTCTTTGTAAAATGAATATACTATGTACACTGTAAAAAATTATAGCATGAAAACCCGCCAAATTCACACCCAACAAGTGGTGTGAATGCCCCACCATCACTGCATAGTATATCCTTCACAGTTTCTGTCTAGTGTGAATTCACACTTAGCGTGAAAGTCACAATTAGTGTGAAATTCAATCTCCAGGGAATAGCATGGACCCTTTACCGAACATTAACTATATTCATGTGCAGGCAAAAAGCAATGCTATTGTCATTTTAATTTACTTTATATAAATGTGTTGTGCACTTGTGTGCTAGGTAAGAGAGTTAACAAATTTTGTTGCTCTGATTAATGAGGTCTGGGATTCAGGTACAGAACATATACCAATCTTTTATTGAAAAATAATATTGATATTATGAGTATAATATTTAATCAACCCAACTTAAAATAATACAAAATTAATGTGAGTATGAGTTCATACTGTTTATGGTGTGAATTAACACTGAATTTGGTATGAACTCACACTGAATATGGCATGTACTTCACACCAAAATGATGAGGTGTGCACATCACACCATATTTTAGTGTGACTATTGTTACCGGTTATTCCCACTTAATTTGGTGTAAACTACATACCTTTTGGTTTACAGAGTATAGAAATCCATATTTAAATATGTGACTCATCTAAGTTATACCAATTCATGTTACAGGAAAACTGCAGGCCAGCAAAAATGACCTATACATTTCCTGAGAAATCTCATATTTCCTGAAGTCACTAACAGGGTCAATTATCCTGTATGCTTTCTTACACCTGTCCTTAAGTTGTGCAGGATGCATGTAAAATGCTGGAAAGTGTACAGGATAGCTGCCCTTGACTTAAAGTAAAAGAAATCCCAACATTATTCCAGTTAAATATACATGTAATCACAGAGAAATTGTCAAATGTGTACTTTGTGGACGCACACACTTGTTGAGTTTATATAGCCATGAGATGCTGATATGAATAGAAGGACCACATGCTATAGGAATAACTTGATAAATATGTTTACTGGTTCACATAACTGCCATACTGATGCACTGAAATAACTTTGAAAGACAAATACTAAAGCTTGTTTTAAGTGTCATGCCTAGTACAAAAAATGGGCAACAAAATATTACCATGCTCTGCCATTGATTAATGATAATTTCCAAAACTGACAAACACTCATAGACTGCTACAATTACTTAATGGTAGAAACTAGCAATCAAACGTATTGCATAGAGTTTGACACAGGATTAGAAGGTGAGTTCATCCGTAGGACGTATTGGTGGATTCAGCCATGCATGCCTGTTTATCATAGCCTACAGCTGGGGTGTGAGCTAGTGTAGTCTGTATTATAAGCTGAGATATCCATCCTCAGTCTGTGAAGTCCCAAACAAAAAGTAATACAACAAAGCTTTGTTAACTCACTCTAGATAACATTGAGCATGGTGATTAGGGAGTGAGATTAGGCAATGAACTAATAAACATCCAAACTTATTCAATACATTTACCTTCACTTGGTTCTGTACAAAGTCCTACTTCACTCAATAACAACCACTCCACATTACTAGAAGTTTCAAAGGTAAACACTATGCCATAATTGTTGACTGATACTAAAGTATTAGTGAAACTCAAGACTATCATCATTCGCCTTGCATCGGTTTGGTTGAGTTCCTGGTTGCCAGTTACATGATACTCCTGTGATGTACTAGCAGCAGACAGTGCCACATCAGGCAGACCAATGCCCACAGAGGGAATGTGATAAAAATATAGTCGAATGTGACGTACTTGAGCAGCTGATGAATACCTAAATATTATGCTCACATCTCCTTGAGGTCTTTTCCAGGCATGAATAGTAGATGCATTTGGTGGACTTGATATTCCTCCCAGATTTCCATCAATGAGTACAGGAAGAGGATCTACATTAAAACAGTCGTAGGTTCCAGGTATGCCAGGCCTTTCAAAGCAGTTGGGTCCCAGAGTAGTAGAAGAAGAAAAAGGACTTGATGTGGGTAAAGGAGAGATCTCATAGAGAATTATGCCACCTGCAATTAATTTTATCAAAATAATGAACTAAAAATTGAACAAAAATACACAATGAAATTCACAATTTCTTTCTCAGCCTTCATTTAATCATTATTTATTGAAGTCATCAATACCTTTATAATTTATGTAACTTGTATTAAAAGTTACTTTACTGATGACAGAATTATTTACATTTGTAGCCAGCAATTAGTGTTATGTCAAACGAATAATGACTACAAATTAAACTTAAACAATTCTATCATCAGTAAAGTAAATTTTAATACAAGCTATACATTATTAAAGAATTGATGACTTAAACATGACTTCACAATTTCTTTCTCAGCCTTCATTTACATAATTGTAATGACTATTGCATATCTGCAATGTAATTAAGTACAAACAATTGGGACTAAAACACAAAAATATGTGGCGGTTTATGCTGAAAAGTAGGAGTTGATTATATGCTATGCTGGTTACAGAGTATTGTACTTAATCATATTGAAGTTATCAGAAGTATTATCTCTCATTCACAGGCTTTTGTTAATAAAAATATTAGTGCTATATGACAAATCTGATGTTTAATCCTTTGACCTGTGTAAACTAGCTAAAATTAATTAAAAAAATGCCAGAATTTACAAGGATATCAACAGTACCTCCTACAACACTATATAATATTAATTAGTTTCTTATGTCTTTATTATATAACTAAAATAATAATCACATGAATTCCAAACTTACTAGCTGGTGAGCAAGTCTGGCTCCAAATTTGATGCAGAGAATTTATAAACAAAGTAGCAGACAAATAGAGGTACATCTAACAGTTTGTAATATTAAATACAATAATACATTGAAAAACATCACTCCACAGGCCATGACAGTAAAGTTACTCTGTAATTAACTCTAGTCTTGAACATATTGTTGCATGTTTGTTTGTTTGTTTTTTCGGTTATGCTTTACTACAACAATAACATGCTTTTTGTTCAAGATAACATGCATAGTTAACTAGGTAGTACACTTCAAGTTTATGTTCGGATACCTGATCAGTAAGACAAGGCTTGGAAATCTGTGACATTGCTTAATACTGAATGTAACACTTTTTTTTGGTTGTTGCATAGACTTTTAAATAATAGTACGTTATACAGTTAAAATGTGTCTGTTGAATGACCCACACATTATTATTAATAGGATGATAGTTTATAATAATAATTTATTAACTTAAGCAACTTCCAATGATTATAACCATACTTTTCTCCATCTGAAGTAACTTGAATCTAAATAACCAGTTTATATTAATTCTAAGAAAGCAAACAAAAGTTCACAGAATTAGAGACCACTTGATTTTTCAATCGAATCAATCAAGTAGAGCAGGTTAATAAAGTCTCATAAAGAATGGTTAGTATCAATTTTCAGTGTTTGTTGTACGTGTATGA
>WLWD01006329.1_pt1 | contig 30121 bp, 15 predicted proteins | sample 6712731 | NCBI WGS metagenome assembly WLWD01 (sample SAMN12718690, study PRJNA576275) | sponge metagenome | isolation source: marine sponge | host: Mycale hentscheli | place: New Zealand: South Island, Marlborough, Capsize Point | collected 2014-11-01
CTCCGGTTTAGCATTACCCATATCAATTGAATTGTTTACCGCTTTCTCTATTTCTATTTGAGTTAGTGGTGGTGGTAAGTTAATATGCTTTTTGTCACAGTTATAAGCCCTATGCAACAGTATTTGCTTGAAAATTCATTGTCCACTAGACTAGTGGTGTGCTTGAGCACAAATGGCGAGCGAGCTTTAAACTACACTATTGTTAAATGATTGATTTTAACAAGTAACACTCAAGCTACTAAAATAATAGTCAAGTTTTTCGGTAAAGGGGATTCAAAGCCATAGTAACCACTCCCAGCAACTGTTTGAATTGAAAAAGAAGCAACAAAATCAAGTCACTTTATTTAAAGTTTCCTTTGTGACATTCTTAATAGTAGTTGTAAGGCACAATACTTTCACACAACTGAACATACCTACGCAAGACTTACCTTCGCGGTTCGTCTAGTGGACAATGAATTTACAAGTAAATGCTGTTGAGTAGGGCTTATAACTGTGACACAAGCACTAACTCGAATATCAATGAGCTCCCCCTAATTTTTGCGTTTAACTGCACCCCGCAAAGATCAAATGCAGTAAACAATTCAATTTCTAAGGTGATACGGGTAATGGTCGCTAAACCGGAGGATTCTGTTTAGTGAAGTTTGGGACAGGGTCAACCGCGGAGCGAACACAAAAATACGGAGGGTCAAAGTACAAAATGACATACATACGTCCAAACACATATATAAATAAATAAACAAACATCCCCGATTTTCGATTGTGTTAACCATGTAAGTGTCTCGCTCGCTACGCTCGCTCGCCAATTAACCACGAAGGTAAGGTTTGCATAGGTATGTTCAGTTGTGTGAAAGTATTGTGCGTTACAACTACTACTAAGAGTATCACAAAGAAAAAGTTTAAATAACGTGACTTGATTTTGTTGCTTCTTTTTCAATTCAAACAGTTGCGGGAAGCGGTTATTATGGCATTGAATTCCCTTTACATTATATACGTAATTTAAAAACTTGACTTTATTTTAGTAGCTTGAGTGTTAGTAGTTAAAATCAATCGTTTAACAATAGTGTAGCTTAAGACTCGCTCGCCATTTTGTGCTCAAGCACACCACTAGTATAGTTAACGTATTCACTAAGAGAATCACCATCATTCTAATAGTCTCACTTTTATATTCCTGTATCACTGCACTACTTGCAGACTTACTGTCACATTGAGGTCAAAATACAGCATTCTGAGTCTCATGTTTTAATATTATTACTTGAAATGTTAACATGTTCCAGTTTCTGGCTCTATGTATTATGTAATCTGCTATTTGTCATTATAGCTGTAAAGCTGGGGCTCAAGTTTTACAAGTGATGATCTTCATTTGGTTAGCTACTTTTCTCACTACTCTGATAGAAATCTATCAAGAGAGAAATTCTTATATTTACCAACAATTCACAACCAAGTTACCAAATAATATTTTCACTTTCTCCTATGGGAAGCTCATTAAGTAAGTGTTCTTTTTTTTTTAGTGATACATGAGCTCATGAGCCAATATATTCTTTCATTGTTTTTTTTTGTACTATACAGTAAGTCATCTGTTATCCGGCCGTCCAAGTTACGGGCACGTCTGTCTACTAGGTAGGGTTTAATGAGCATTCTTCTCAGGGATTCGTGTTAGTTTGAAGTGTGCTCTTAATTGGGTAGACACTTCAATGTTGACATTACGTTTCAAATCACTACTGCAAATGGCTTTTTGTGCGCAATAAAGAAAACAGTGCATACTTATTTTATAGGAGAAGAAGGAGGAGAGTCATAATGGCTAGTTTCTACTCTATACTATGTTCTAGATTAACCATCGGAGACTTGGAATGATAATGAAAATTGTTTAAGCTCTAGCTAATAAATAGGTGCACCGTGAGAGGAGCTTCTTTATGCCAAGATGGATTATGTTTGCCAGGAATAGTTCATGCATCAGTAGCTATCTAAAGTGTGCTAATTACTGGATCTATATTTACTAACACAATGAAAATATTACATCAAATTTTAAACAGTGGAAGATGTGTGGCTATCTCTGTGTACAGCTTCTATTTTCATTTTCTCCTACTAATTTCTTACCTATAGACATAAATATACAACTGAGGCATATCTTAGTTACGGGTACACCTCTGAACCAAGCTACCTGGATAACAGATGATTTCCTATATTATCAATCAAAAATATTTCCAATGGTGCAAAATGACTTTTGTCAGCACTTATTTCACTTTATTTTGCATTTATAGCTATTATGTTAATTTTTAGTTAATTTTCTTACTTTGGTTATACCTGCATGAAGTAGCTATTAGTTAGCAAAATACAAATTAAAAGCCTCGTAATCATATAGGCTTATTGCTGCAGATTATATTGGTTTAGGTGGTTTTAGCTTGTCTGGCATAAATTTTCTTATAAAGAAAAACAATTCGATCTGAGGACCTTTTCAGTTTCACTGACTGAACAATGGTTTGAACATACAGGGGTTTAAACGTAGAGGTTGTGTTCATTATTTAGTGCCCAAATTTCAAATTCAAAAAAGGAGCCACGCAAAGAGAAGAATAACTTGCTATTCTTTCAATTTGATCCACACCACTTTTAAAACACGTGCCCCAACACACAAATAGCTGTATATAATCATTTTTGCGAGTGATACAATAATTTAATCAAGTCTAACTCCTATCAATACAAAGTGGGTGTACCAAAGTATTTTTTGTTTGAAAATGAGCCCTCAGGATAGTATCTAGCAGTGCTCTGATGGCATGCTGTATATTATGCGCAATTGAATTTAGCTGCGTTCAATGGCAATTAGTGCGCATCTTTTTTCTCTTTTTTATTTGTTTTGTTTTTCCTTCTGTTAAGGTGCTCATGACTTATTCTTACTTGTGTGATATTGTTTCCTAGTTTATGTGCATTAAGTTACTGTAATACATACTAACATGGTCTCCAGGAGGTTGGTGACAAATACTTGCGGCCCTTTATTTTCCACTTGTCGTAAAATATATCCCCGGCTATGCACATGACCTCCTGATTTAAGAGTGATGGGGTGGTGCAATAGGAGAGATGCTTGTTTTAGCCTTTTTTTCTGATTCTTTTTTCGTCCAAAATTCTTCTTTTCCAGTATAGTGACTCTAACTGAAGCAGGGTCATAACTAAGGATGCAACCGGTGTAGCTTGCGATGCACCACTTTTTCCCACTCTAATTTATTACTCAGCCCATGCACGAAAGGCATTCATGATAGGGCCCGTGGTGAAGTATGGGTTGGCTACACCGGTGGCCACACGCACTCAAGAGTGGTTCCACATAAGTATCCCAACCACGGAAGATCCTGAACAGCCTCATCAGCCAAAGGATAATCATTTAAAAACAGAATATCCAGAAAGAAAGGAGACATTTTGACTACATTTACAAAAAAAGTTTACACGTAACAAAATAAGTTGGTTGGTTTATTTTTGTTATTTGCAAATACTGGAACATATAATTTCTTAATTGTTATCAAATGTTTTATGCCACTTTCTATATTCAGAAGTTTTGAATCTAAATTATTCATCTGGATTTCATTTTATTTTGACCTCCTCATCTATGCACTCGGCTTAAACAAGATATTCATATCACGTAAATGTAGCAAGTGTTGCAAAGTATCCTCCTATCAGAAGCAAATAAAGAGTTTAATACGAAGAAAAACTAACTGGGAAATGAGACGAAGCATTGTTCTAGCTCCAGAAATGAGTCCAACACAGGATTGTGGTGCTCTTCTATTAGGAGTAGTATTAGTGTGGATTGTCTTTAAAAGAAAACAATTAGTGAAGCAGCCATACTTAAATCTTCAGTGGAGAGATAATCATGACAGCAAGTTTGAATTGGCAAGGTATGTACTTATTGGCTAGATATTGTTTTACTAACATAATGAGTGTTTTTAATTAATTCAGTGCTAGAGGCTCAATAGAAATTGGAAAGATATTGGTAAAAGCTGACTCCAAATATAGCCTACTAACTCATTTTCTGGACAAATTTTTTGTAAATACTGTGAGAAAAATCCGAAATGTATTACTTCCTAAGCTACTTCTACTGGCTGGTGATGTGGAGTTGAACCCTGGACCATATGATACAGGTATAGTTTTTATCTTCATAAAAAAGATAGCACGCAGTGAATAATTAATGTTGTTAGCAAAAACATATATAAAGTATTATTGTTAGCATTTAATTAGAAAGTATACATTAACTTGACTATAAATAACATCAGAATATCAACATCATAAAGTTACTAAAATAGAGAATTGTAGAAATATAGAATTTGTGTTTACTATCAAAGATTAATGATGTACTTCAACATGAATAATAAGTGGGCTTGCCCAGCTGAATATGTATTACTATTATGTGTTTATTTTCTGAATAAAAATAATTATAAATAAAATAGAAGGAAGAGTGAGCTATTATTTGTTGGACTATACTCACATCAATATCAAACTTGGTCGAAATGTTGTATAATAATTAAAGTTTATTGACGTATGTATAGTCCAACAAATAACAGCTAACTATAGAATTATCTAACCTCGTCACTATGCCTCTCAAAAATTTCAAAATAGAAGGATTATAACTTCTAGTGGTATGGAAACATGTTATTATTAGCTTCATTTGGGGTCAGTGTATTCACCTTTGAACAGCTTTCTCAACTGAAGTAGCTAGTGCCATTATTTTACTGGCTCTAAACAATGCTTACAAGCTGCTTGACTTATTCAATTAGGCAATTCAGGAATTTTTTTAGAAGTACATTGATCAGGACTATCTAGCAAGTGGAAGACTTGTCCCTGAAGTGAGTTATCTGCCGACCACTTTCATGTAGATTCTTGAAAGGTAGGACCTGTTAGCAGATATCCGTCTGACAGAGTCCCTGGACGAAGCGCTGGTCAACAGGTTGTTGCACCACACGTCTTCCCGTGCCAATAGACTTAGTAAGGGTTGTAAGGCCCAACGTATTCTTGAACTATCCAGATCTTCCGTATTCAACGTATCGTGCCTTCGAGACATGTCCCAGCTAGTTTCAATTACCCTGAACTAGACAGAAATAACTGAACTAATATTGTATAAGTAAGATCCAAGTCGGATATAACAGTAAGTAACTGTAATGATTGATAGTACGACACAACTGAAACACTAAGAATGAATTGAAAATAGTCAAGTCATTTTTTTTTATTTCAAGGTGTTTCACATGTCCAGGAAATTGATGAAAATGTTGTGGTAGCTAGCTAAATGTCACCATGAAGGTCATAATAGTTTTCAGTGGGGGCAAAAGTATTTTTAGGGTGGCAAAATGAGGGCCTAAAAATCCTTGCAATTGACAGCAAAAACCAAAGCTTGACTGAAAGTATTATATTAGTATTATTTAGAAATTAAATGCAGTAAGAAGTTTATTATAATTCAGAACATTGGGGTCCTTAGACCTTCCTGAGCTTTACTAAAACTAACTAGAGAGATTGATTTTAAGCTGAGGTATCATTCATTTAATATTGTCATGGGACTCATTAATACATCTAAATTTTATTAGATTATAGTATGCTATAATCTACTGTTATAATTGGCTAGTGAGTGAAGTAAAGCAATGCACTGTCTTGGGTATAAAGCGTTCAGCCAGTGTTATGTATTTTAATATGAGTGTTTTCATGACATCTTTGTAGAGCATATCACCAAGTGATGTGGATGTGTATTACCTTTTGTTTTTTCATGTACTAGTTGTACTGGCAAGTTTAGGCAATTCAGGAATTTTTTTAGAAGTACATTGATCGGGACTATCTAGCAAGTGGAAGACTTGTCCCTGAAGAGGTTATCTGCCAGCCACTTTCATGTAGATTTTTGAAGGGTAGGACCTGTTAGCAGGTATCCGTCTGACAGAGTCCCTGGACGAAGCACAGGTTGTTGCACCACACGTCTTCCCGTGCCAATAGACTTAGTAAGGGTTGTAAGGCCCGACGTATTCTTGATCTTCCGTATTCAACGTATCTTGCCTTCGAGACTCGTCCCAGCTAGTTTCAATTACCCTGAACTAGACTGAAATAACTGAACTAATATTGTATAAGAAAGATCCAAGTCGGATATAACAATAAGTAACTGCAGCAAATGATAGACAAATGTACGACAAAACTGAAACACTAAGAATGAATTGAAAATAGTCAAGTCATTTTTTTTTATTTCAAGGTGTTTCACATGTCCATGAAATTGATGAAAATGTTGTGGTATAGCTAGCTAAATGTCACCATGAAGGTCATAATAATTTTCAGTGGGGGCAAAAGTATTTTTAGGGTGGCAAAATGAGGGCTTAAAAATGTTTGCAATTGACAGCAAAAACCAAAGATTGACTGAAAGTATTATATTAGTATTATTTAGAAATTGAATGCAGTAAGGAGTTTATTATAATCAAAACATTGGGGTCCTTAGACCTTCCTCAGCTTTACTAAAACTAAGAAGAGAGATTGATTTTAAGCTAAGGTATCATTCATTTAATATTGTCATGGGACTCATTAATACATCTAAATTTTATTAGATTATAGTATGCTATAATCTACTGTTATAATTGGCTAGTGAGTGAAGTAAAGCAATGCACTGTCTTGGGTATAAAGCGTTCAGCCAGTGTTATGTATTGTAATATGAGTGTTTTTATGACATCTTTGTAGAGCATATCACCAAGTGATGTGCATGTGCATTACCTTTTGCTTTTTCATGTACTAGTTGTACTGGCAAGTTTGGTAAAGGATCTAGCTTCAGTGAAGTCCAAGTATATGGAGTTTGGTGTTCAACTTGGAATTCCTATGGGCACCATTGACAGTTTTAAGGTGGACCACAACAACGACTCTGGGAAAATATTTCATCAGATAATTCACTACTTGTTGACTAACACTCCTGAGAGTTTGTGGTTTGAGAAAGTGTGTTCAGCACTAGAAGGAGTAGACAATAAAGTTTTAGCAAATACTGTCAAATCAACTTATATGAAGACCTCACTAACAGGTAAGGTTATTTATTTATTCAGCCATTCTCAGTGAGGTTTATTCAGCTGTACAACGTACGATTTAGAATATTTTGGCATGAAATTGAAATGTCAGGTTAAGGTCAATGTCATATACATATACTGTGAATATACTAGTAAATATATTTACTTCCTTTATTCAATGATTCATTATAAATTAGTCCCTGATACTACAAGGAATCTACAAAGTATTGATACCACCTCTAATTCTAAAGAAATAGATGAAAATTTTGTACCAGATTCAATGTCTTCATCAAAAAATGAAGAAATTCTTCACAGCGAGGGTCAGTTTAGTGTCTGTATTTATTGAAAGAGTAATAATTGATATCACATTTTGTGAAATATGATAGAAAAATCTGTGAATATGTTATATTTAGAACATGTCCACTGTGTCTGATGTTTTATGTATTGTAGTCAAGAGCAAGTGCACAAGCAGAATGAGTGTTTGCTTATGGAACTCTGTAATGTAGTTTTTTTTGTTTTTTTTAATCACTAAACAAAGCTATTGATTGTGGCCGCAAGGGAGGGATAGGAGAAAAAGTGACCATGAAAGAGCCTATTTTGAACACAGTCCTCATAAGAGAAGCTAAATGGGCAAGAATCACTCACCGGTATATATATTTTCAACTGAAAACTTCTCTTCCAGCTCGGTTAACATCCCAACATAAAGCACGACTACTGCAGATATAGTCAGTCAAAGTATATGTGGTTTTGAGTTTTTACCTGTGGTTATGGCTATATACTCAAATATTCTAAGATAATGAGTTGATATATTTTCTATAACGAACCTTGACAATTGATTACCATCATATCTAGTGCATCCAGCTTAAAGAGTAGAAAGTGTGGATTAAAAGTTAGGCTAATACCATGACACTGAGCTTAAGCATACCATTGTTTACCTTTTTACAACTCCTTCCACTAAAACAAGCCGATTATCGGCAGAAGTATGAGAACTGCATTATTCCCATTCATTTTACATAATTAAATGCCATTTTTTGAAATGTCAAAATTTCTGCCGTACTTGTCACAAATCGTACCTAAACTTTAGCCCCGCCCTATATGCAATGGTTTCAATTCGGATTTTTCCTATTTCTAAGTGCTGAGGTAGCAGAAGCATCTCTCTTACAGTGCAAGATACATCACAAACAATTTTGAAATTTTTCCAGCTAAAACACTTTCTTACTTCACTATTTTATAAACATTGAAATTAAGACCATTTTAAGACACCAAATTGGGTACACTGTATCTTTACCAGAGAGAGTGATTAATCACCCCTGTTACAGTACTTATCAAAATCAATTATCAGTTGTACTACTCTGAAAGTAAGGTTAGGGCATGTTTCACCCATGCAACTGCCATATTTCTAAAACAATTTCTTATTCCCATTATAAAGTTTGCATACAAACATTGCAATTAATGTTGCTTCAATCATAAACTTATGATATTTTTAATAGAAAACTACACTATATTTTTTCGAGCTCTTCGTCCAGATGATAATGTTCAGAAATCCAAGCTACAAAAAGACACAATAAAAATAATTGATGAATTCAGTGAAATTCGAATTGCCTTCTACAAACATATTAAATTTAATTCTGAAGCTGTAGATGAGCTACGATGGATTCTACAAGATTGGATACACTGTGGAACAATTGAGAAAAATGATCGTTTTCAAAGTATTACAAAAGATGCATTGGAAGATTTTAGTTTCAATAAGTTATGGCGCATATTCTCAAGCTACTGTTCGTTTTTTAATTTCAGGCTTCTTGAACATGCTCTATCAGTTGTTGAATATAAAGATGGCACAATAATGATAGACCAATACAAGACAAAGTTTGCTGATTATATCAAGAGAAGAGTAACTCAGTGTCCATCAAATATCGGGATGAAAGGGAAAGATCACATTGAATTGTTTGTTAAACTAGACAAGCCGTATGCCAATTGTAGAATGGAGCATCTGAAGAAACTTGGTGAAGATATTTGCAAGATACTGAAATCTGAACCAGTAAAGCTACAATTAGAAGGAGTTAAAAACGGCTGTATTTGTGTTACTTTTCACTTACATAAATCGGCAGTACCAAATGGTTTCTCTTTAACAAGACAGCAAATTCAGCAACTTAGTAGTCTTCGATATGATACTGCTAAATTACTGAAGTTAGTTTGTGGAAGAGAACATTATCCCATTAATGCTCCATATGTCAGTAAGTCAGATTCATAAATATTTACTCTGTAAATTATTGCACTACACATTGTAGCTTAAGGTAATTTATGACAATATAATTTGTATGTAGAAAAAGATCCAAATAATTGGTCCAATAGCAAAGTGCCAAGTCAGGTAAGATTTATTGCTTAATTTCTAAAATCTATTTGTATTAACTTATCTTAGGCTTTAGCTATTCTAAAGTTTTATAGCATTTTTTGGGGTATTTTCTCTAGGAAAAGCATGTAACATCACTCTATGAATTTGAATATCTGTCCCATAAACACTCAAGTCTACTTAAATATCATTCAACAATGCATAAAGCAGCATCCAATAGAAATCTAGTAGCTTTAAAGAATTTAATTAAAACATCAGATTACTCTGTCACTCAATTAGATGAAGATGGGAATGCAGCAATACACTGTGCTGCACTGAATGGACATTTAACTATAGTCAAATATCTCATAGAAGAATGTCAGGTGGATCACACCACACTGAATGCTAATAAATGCTCACTTCTTCATCTTGTAGCTACAACAAGCAATTTAGACCTGATTGAATATCTTGTGAAAGAGAAAGATCTTGATCCATTATCTCCAGATATTTATGGGTGGACTCCAGTACATTATGCCACTGCAGCAGGTCATTTGGAAGTAGTTCAGATGTTATCAGAAAGTCCAGATACTAGACAACAATTGATGGAAAACACACTGAGTTACAAAAGCATTGAATACAACATTGCACACATTGCCATTAATGAAGGACATTTAAATATAACTAAATACTTTATGTCAGTCAAAACATCCACTGAAGAGCATTTGTCCTTGCTGCTATCTGTTCATGACTTAAATACAATGAAGTATCTGTTAGAAACATTCAAATGCACTCAGCTAAGTAAACAATGTGCTCTTTTTGTTGGAGCTACTGCAGGCAAAGTAGACTCAATGAAGTATTTAATCGATACTCACAATTGTGATCCTTCGTTAAGAAATGAGCTTAGTAACACTCCACTTCATGTGGCTGCAGCTTATAAACAACTGGATGTAGTAAAATATCTTATTGAAGAACAAGGCTGTGACCCAAATGTAGCAAACGATTGTGGATGGATTCCTCTTCATGCAGCCAGTGGAATGGGACATAAAGCAGTAGTCAAGTATCTAGTAGAATCACATTATTGTAGTCCCTATGAGAAAACTTTGTATCATAATTTACCAATACATAATGCAGCTGTGCATGGACAACTTCAGGTTATAAAATATTTCATTGAAGACTTGCATATTGATCCAACTGTAAAAGGCGAGAATGAATGGACAACTTTACATTACGCTTGTCTAAGTGGCATAATAGAAGAAGTTAAGTATTATTGACAATCAATATGTGGATCCTATGGTTAGGAGTACAACAAATGCACTACCCATACATGCAGTCTGCAATGGTAGACTATCAGTCTTAAAATATTTCCTTGAGGACTTGAACTTTGATCCCAATATTAAAGGGCAGTACAATATGAGTCTTTTACATTATGCCAGTTTAAGTGGACAGTTGCATATTATCAAGTATCTCATTGAAAACCAGTACATTAATCCCATGGCAAGAAGTTCACTTGACGATACTGCATTACAAATAGCATCATTTTATGGAGAGTTGCCTACTGTTAAGTACTTCATAGAGATTTTACATCAAGATCCATTTATTAAAGGAATGTCTAACTGGACACTTCTACACTCTGCCAGTGAAGGCGGTCACTTGGATGTAGTCAAGTATTTAGTAGAAATTCATCATTTAGATCCACTAACTCCAGACACAAACAATGACACATGTCTTCATATTGCAGCACGGAATGGAAAATTGAATATCTTAAAATATTTTATTCATGATCAAGAATACAGTCCAAAAGTAAAAGGACACAATGGCTACACTATTCTACATACGGCATGTAGATATGGACATTTAGATATTGTCAACTTCGTAGCAAACAATCCCATTGTGGATGTCACAGCTGCAAATAGATACCACAGTACCCCAATTCAAATAGCAGTAAAAAATAATCAGTACAACATTGTGAAATACTTCATAGAAGTAATAAATATTGATCCTAATATCACTGGCAAAAATCAAAACACTCTTTTGCATACAGCAAGTGATTTAGGCTTTCTGGAAATAGTCATATATTTAGTTGAGGTTTGCTATTGCAATCCGATCGCTAGGAATTGTGATAATAATATTCCTGTTCACTTAGCAGCTTACAATGGAAGACTTGAAGTTGTTCAATACTTTATAGAAGACTTGAGCATTTACTCAAATGTTAAAGGTGAGAATGGTCAAACACTCCTTCACATGGCCAGTGCTGGTGGTCACCTTGATGTATTTCAATACTTAGTAGAGTTCCAACATTGCAATCCAATGGTCTCTGACAACTTCAATCAAACGCCACTGGATTTAGCAGAGCAGCATGACCATTCCCATGTTGTCAGTTACTTGCTAGAGAACTTGGAGTACTTTATGACTATGGAGAAGTCATTATCAGACACTCAGTCATCTGGTGCCTTTATAAAGGGCACACTTCCCACTAGAAATACTTATTCCTCACAACTTCCAACATTCCATAAACTGTATAAAGAACGTCCTGTTAGAGATATTTTGTACAAAAGATCTACATTGATTCAGCACACAAAGTATTATAATAAAAGAAAAAGCCAGAGAGTGGTAGAACCACATAATTTGATTATCTCTTCAGTAGCTAGTGGACATAAATTTTCCTGACATTAGTATTTTAACTTAATTCAAACATAGCAGTGCTGGCTTGTTTCTCAATATAGCTTCTCTGAGTTATTTTGTTTGTTTGTTTTTTGCCATTTTTTGAAATATTATATACATTGCAGAGTTACACGCAGTGCTGAAAAAAAATAAAAGCTCTAAAGTAGAGAAGTCTTCGATCTATGCTTGATTAGTTCACGTACTTATAATTAATTGGAGAGCGTACTCACCATCAGGCGAGCGATCAGGCTCCTGTGGTTTTGTGTCACATCATCTGTGGCTAGCATAGCCAAGATGTAATGTGTCAGTTGTATTCTGTGGGAACGGACACAGCAACGGCAATGGAGAGACGGAGGAGCGAAGAGAAAGGAAGAAATGGAGAGAGAGGAAGAAGTCGTGGTGACAACCGTCACTAACACTTGCTTGTTTGTCATTTTAATTTAATGTTTACGATATGCTTGTGTTTGAGTTTTGTGGTGTTGTTTGGTGTTCATTTATTGTTGCTGTGCATTCACTTATTCACATCATTTTGGTGTACGTGGCACAATCCACGTACTCCAATCCTTCATGGAATAAAACTCCCGGGTAACCGGAAGTTGGGTCACTTCACTTCTGTGTGTGTGTGCCAAGTTTATGATTCAACTCTATCTGTGGCAACTTGCTAAGCGGCATCGCACAGTCGTCTGGTGGCAGCATACCTAAGAGGATCACCTAGCGGTAAAAGGCCTGAGTGAACCTCCCCACATATTCCTCAAGTATTTTTTACATATTTGTATCTAGAAGTGGGTTAAGTGAATTCTCTCTCAGTAGCAGTGAATTTTTAAGCAGCAATGTGAAAGTAAAAAGGCAAATTGTACACCAGATATTGCTTAAGCTATTACTAGCTAACTTACAGGAGATCAGTTTGTACTTTCAACAGCTCACTCAAATCATAGTCATGAAAATCTAGAACCCTTATTTTATCACACTTCTTATTAAATTGTTAGCTATTTGTAATAATCGTCAGCACATTAAGATTTTACTTCATGTGGCAATTCTCTTGCGTGGCATATGTATAATAAATACAGGCCTCCATAAAATCACTCAAAAGTGGCAGAGAAGCTGGGACGGCAGGGTGGAATAACCCTCCTTCAATTTCAGGTATAATTATTCACATTCATAACTTCAACTTTAGTGTAAAGTTGAATGATTGGATTCTGGTTTTCAACGATATCATTTGGTAAAGGGTCTAATTTCATGATTGAGATTTTGGGCGTGGTGTCTTAAAACACGGAAGCATCCGCGCCCATAAACTAAAACTCGGAAGAGACGTGCGTGTACGTGCGGAATACTCAGTGCGTTTATATTCTGCGTGTTTATTCTTCTGATTAAACAAAAAGCGAAAAAGGTTAGAAAAATGAAAATCTATTGTCTTTGCGAATATGGGAGGAAGGGGTAGTCTTGAGACTGTTATAGCCAAGCCCGTAGCAAGCAAATTTTGGTTGGTCAGGCCAGGATGTAGGTGTGGTCTGTGGTCAATTAATTTCCTGTATATATTATATTATATAATATTAATTTAATTATTTATTTGTGTCATCTACGTACACTGTAGTTTATTATGCAATTTCAAGAAAATTACCCGTTCTGTCAACAAATCGACCCATTCAGCAACCAAGTGCAAAGGATGGGATAAGACAATATATTTTTTTTTAATTTTGTTATACTTTTATTAATTTCTGTTATTTGTAGATTGATTATATATTATTTATGCATAAATGGTAATTGTTGACTAGCACTTTCCAAAAATATTTGATCTGTAAATGGAATCTCCAATAAAAATATTTCTACAACTGTTTTGAGACAAATGGCATCTGTTCTTTGTTTATGGGCGTGGAGAAGCATCAGATTATTTAGACCGAGGCTTACTTGGCAGAAAGGAATCTGAAGAAAACTTCCGAAATTAACGGATTAGCTATTATGGGTGCTCAACGATAGCGAGCAAACCAATAAAGCTGCTCCAGGTGAAAAATGGCGGAACTTAACACTGGAATAAATTAGCGTGCATGCTCTCTACACACACACAACAACTCAAGTGGGTGTGGCTACGAGGTGAACATTTGGTCCGGAAAAAACCGGACCAACCGGACCGCATGCTACGCCATGAATATGCTCCGCAAGTGAATAACGGGCTAGAAGGAGAACGTAACAGCTGCAAATCCTTGAACCTACGCGCGCATGCTCTACGCAGCAACTAAGGTGGGTGTGGCTACAAGGTGAAAATATTGGTCCGGCCAAAACCGGACCAACCGGACCGCTTGCTACGGCCATGATAGCTAGTGGAAGAATTCGGTATTTAGATAGAATAGGTTTATTAGGAGACAACAGAAGAGTGGGGAGATTTTCTGAACTACCACCCAAATTCGACCTTTCTATATGGCTCCCAACTTTATGGAACAGTTGGATATTTTCTTATTTGATAGGGACAGGCTTAGGATAGGGATGCTGATTCAACACACATAATGCACATCATAATTGAATAATTTTACTAAATGCTATCTGAGATGACCTAGGTCTGTACAGGAGATGGTAATTACAGGATTTTTTTAAGTAGATTAAACTATAGATGATATGCTTTTAAAATACCTCTTGCTAAATGACCCGTGAAATAACTCATGATATTTCACATTGTTATTTCATGCTATACATACAGTGCATGCTTGGTATTCTAGTAGTTATAGCAACCAGGCCAAACTAGCCACTTATCCTGGTTTTTACGGCTACTTTCCTCTGGTCAGGGGTGTTTTCACCTGTGGCACTTAGCACTTAATTGTACCAACAATCAGATTTCCGGTATCTGGTCATGAATATATTCATATCTGAGTGGTTTTAAGAACTAACTTTTAGACATCATACCTTATTTTCTTCATTTCCAATTCCAATTCTAATCATATCAGCAGCTAGAGTGACCTTTCCAGCCTAGATTCTATTCCACTGCACACAAAAAAAATCCCCTACAGACCAACCACACATGGCCTTGTGGGGCTTCTTTGACTAGTCAGGTTAATGAGGTTACTACTTGAGGTTGTTACTGGAGACTGGAAGTGCTTCCCTTAATTTCATTTAGGTAAGAGTGTTAATTAATAAATGAAGCAACATATCAATTGCAAAAATAAATGCTATTTATTTTTCTCCCTGAAATATGACCCTACAAAATATACAAGTTTCAATGGATTTTCACATTGACCAGCTCCAGAAGCATTGCAGAATCTGTGCCAACAGGCTCTGTAAAGTCAAAGGAAAGAAACAGCCAGTTCACTCTTGTACAAATCACAAAGAGGACCTTCTCACATTTGTGGGAGTGCACATCAGCAGTGATGATGAGTTGACTTCACCCTCTAAGTTCTGTAATTCTTGTTGCTTGAGAATTGGTAGGGCAAAGAAAGCCAAAATGAGTGGCTTTCCAACTCCATCCATTAAACCATTGATGGATTGGACACCTCATCAAGAAAACTGCACAGTAAGAGAAATAATAATTAAAATTACAATATAATAATTAAAATTATAATATAATAATAAATGTTTCCATAAAATAATGTGAATAAATAAATGAGTAATAATTTATCTTATCAGACTCACAAATGGACTAAAAAATGTTTTTTCCAAATCTTAAAAATGAATTTAAAAAAAAATTGATTGATGTTGTTGTTGTTGTTGAAAAATTGCTGAAGAGGTAAAGCAAAATGAACATTCTTATAATACATTCATGTATACTTCGGTGAACTCACATTTTCTGTAGCCGAAAAGTGTTAAAGTTTTGTTTCACAACTTGCGAGAACTTGGAAACACATGTCCACTATCAATGCAAGCGGCAGTAAATGAAATGGCCATAAAATTTGAAAAAGCATTTACCCTCTTTGGCCGGTGCCATAAGGGCTGCTACAACTCCTCTGCCTATATGAGTGATAAAAAAAAATTGAGAACCTTGGCAAGAATGAGAAATGTTTATACTTCCTTTTTACCTTTGTTTCATTTAACAAAATGTGACATCAAAGATTTCATGGAGTTCTACCGCAAACAGTTCCCTAGAGCCACTATACTTCCAAAACTACACATAATGGAAGAACATGTAGTACCATGGGTGAAGCGGTGGCGTGTTGGAGCAGGACTCATGGGAGAACAAGGAGAAGAGTCCATACATGCCCATTGTAAAAGATTGGAACGAATCCACCAAGGTATCCCCAATGATGTGGACAGGCTCAAGTTCATCATGAAGGAACATCAACTGGAGTCAGAGCCTTCACTGAACTCATTAAGACCACCTCCCAAGAAGAGAAAGAAGACTGACAGTGACAGCAGCAGTAGTGACGAATCTGAATGATATACCTAAATTTTCTTACCGCTACACACAAAATGTTCACTCAAAAAAAATTGTTATAGCACAAAGCAGAAATAAGTAGCTCGTAGGAAATCTACCCACATTTCCAGTGCAAAACTTTAAACTACTACTAACCCGTTCCAAATAACCAGAAGCGCTTCCAGTAATTGGTGGCAGTCATGATCAGACCTCGAAATATTTCAGCTCACAACAGCCCTTTCTGATAAGATAGAAATTCCCTGGTTGGTCGCTACTGAAAAGCTTTCCTTCCCCATTCCATTCAAAGCGCAACCTCAACGTGGGCGACCTTGCTATTGTGTTAAAAATGCATTTTTTTTGCAACCCATTAAGTGTTGCTAGGGTGGTTGCTAACAAATTTAACCGGAAAGGGGGGGGGGGGGGGGGGGGGAGGGTCATGGGAGCCCCTACAACCACCATTACCCAGTGAGTTATACTAACTACAGTAGTGAAGATATCTAGTGTGGAATAAACCACTTATTGCACTCATCAGAGTGATATGGCTGGATATTTCACTCTCAGGCTTTATTTTCATGAGCCAGAGGCAGTGAAAAATAAAGCCTGAGAGTGAAATATCTAGCCATATCTGATCAGAGTGGTTTATTTCATGCTAGATATCTTGTTATAGTAACTCTGGTGTAAGGTTGGCCATAAAACTCTCTAGGGGCTCCCCCACAACCCCAGCTCATACTTTAGCAGCTGCTCTAACCTGGTTGGGTAGGCTCCACTAGAGTAAGGTAGCTGTAAAAACCCAGAAAACTGGTAAGCCAGGCCTGTTGCTATAACTACTAGGGTAATGAGCTTGCACAATACAGCCATGAGATAACACTATGTGATAACCTAAATATGACATTGTAAAGATAATTGGTGTTGTAATATTTTATATTATGTATATGTATATGCATAATTAATACTTAACTTGACCTTTCAACAGAAAGGACTGAATAATTACCATAATTGAATGCAGCTGCTGTCTTCATCTCTAGCTAGAGAGCTTAATTGGCACACTAATTCCAAATATTTAGCCTCCATGAGCTATTAATGGTCAACTTACCATGAGATACTTGCTCATAAGCATTATTATTAAATGGTTTGTTCATTGGGTGTGCACCAGGGCAGATGCAAGAAAATCGTGAGTGCCGGTGAAGTCTGGACGGTTGGAAATTTGTTTTTAAGTCAAGCATTCTCTATTTTAACACTTGTGAAGTCTAACCACATGTTTCTTTGCAAGTGTGGAACATCATTTAAACTGGCAGCAAATTCTTTGAAAACTTTATTTTAGAAGCTCGACAAGAAGTTATTGCTTTCATCATGATGTTTTGGATATTCTCTCTACCATGTTTTACAAACTGAAACTGTGATTTTGATTTTTTTCCCCAATACTTATACAATTTTGTGCACCTACTTCTCAATACTTCTCTGTAGCTACTTCTGCCATGAAAGGATAAATTATTATTACCTCAGTCCATTGAGTATTTATATGTTCGTTTTCACTGCATTTATTTTCCAGGGAGGTGTTCATGTTTATTTTATATTCTTATGTGATATATATAGATATAAACATCTAAGTAGAATGAGTGCTCTCCCTGGTGATAGTTCATCTGTCAAAATGGACCTGATTTGTAAGACGTAAGTATAGAGATTTTTGCATATTGTAGTACAATGGGTTCAAAGTTCTGGAAATACTGGTAAACATAATAAGCCATATGTTAATTGTCAATGGTATGGATTGCCATTAATGAGAGAGAGTTTCCAAGGCTCCGCAAGAATTGTTAAAAATAGCGCAGGTGTTGAGCATACACTGCCTCGGGACATTATTGTATGGTTTGCAGCTATGGCTTCTTTTACTTGTATTTAACAATCCTGTTTTAAAAAAAATCTAACTTAAATATACTGAAAGACATCTACCAGACAATTTTTTTGGCAGCTATAGTAGAATGAATCAAGCACCATTTTTTACTTGAAGGGCTTCAAGTAGAAATAAATGAAGTTTGTGACTGAAATTCAGGATGAAAAGTGCTCAAAAGGATATCTGGCTAATATAAACATATTTTTACACAAATAGCAAATCTATAAATAAAAGAATAATATACATTCTAAAGCGAGAAATAAAATAGTAAAAATATAAATAATATTTTATTAAAGTAAACGTTTCAGAGTATATAAAAATCAGAGTTATGGACACTCCCATATTCCGAAAGTTCAGTGACTATGAAGTCCTACTTTATTAAATTTTATTATTATGATTATTGGTGAGCGAGCGTAGCGAGCGAGACACTTACAGGGGGTAACACAATTGAAAATTGGGGATGTTTGTTTATGTTTGGATGTATGTAAGTAATTTTTTTACTTTGAACCTGGCGTTTTTGTTTTAGTTCAGTGGTCGACCCTGTCCCGATTTTCACTAAACGGAATCCTCTGGTTTATCAATCATTACCCTTATCACCCTAGAAATTGAATTGTTAACCGTATTAAATTCTTTTGCAGGTGCAGTTAAAACTTTAAAAACTTACCATCTATTCAAGTTAGTGGTGGTGGTAAGTTAATGCGCTCTTTGTCATAGTTATAAGCCCTACCAACTTGAAAACTCTTTGGCCTTACACTAACCATGAAGGTAGCTATGTCTTGTGTAGGTATGTCCAGTTGTGTGAAAGTATTGTGCGTTTTACTAAAGAATATAACAAAGAAAACGTGATTTGTTTTGTTTTTGTTGTTATTTTTATTCTAACGGTTGTGGCGAGTGGTTACTATGGCATTGAAACCCCTTTATGGTATACACGTACTGAAAAAAACCCCGATTGTTTTAGTAGCTTGAGTGCTAGAAGTTAAAATCAATCATTTAACAATAGTGTAGTTTTAGGCTCGCTCGACATTTGTGCTCAAGCACATCACTAGCTAATATTATATATATAACAATACGCTTGTGTGTCACTAACGACGACGACCGACGACAAAAGATGGTGTGTGTATTCATGAATAATTCATGAGCTTTGTACAGTTTGGTAAAGCATCATCATCTAGTGGTAGGTAAATATCGTCCTCTAATGGTAGGTAAAATGTTATCACATTCAGTAAGTAAAGAGCGGGTGCAATAGACGATGGAAGGCGGCGTAGGTTTCAAAAAGGAAGGCTGAAGTTGTACAGAAGAGAAGGTAAAAGGCGATTAATCGTAACTAAAAAGCGGGTGGAATCGGCGATGTAAGGCGGTGTAGGTTAAAAATGGAAGGGAAGAGAAGGCAAAAAAGCGATGAATCAACGAGTAAAGGCGGGGGTTAGTTTCCAAAAGGAAGGCAAAAGTACGAAATGGAAACAAAAGTTTCTCAAAGTAGGACAGAAATTCAGAAGCAGGAGAGATAGACAAAGGAAAAGGGGACTCCATGACTCAAGAAGAAGAGATGAAGAAAAGAGAGGTGGGTTATAAGAAATGTTCAGATAGTTCAGAAAAAAGAGAGGAGGAGAGGGAAATTTATGTAACCTTAGCCAATGGTAGAGAATGATAACTGAGCAAAATAACTTGTGCTACTGCATTCTTATTTTGCAGTACATCAAGCGCCACTGTGTGGCAGGGTACTTACTAGTCTATATAATAATACCCGTGACCAATGACAACGTACGTAATCATAAGCTAATGACCTAGAATGCACGGCCATAAAATACTTGTGAAGTAGCGCTAAATTACCGGGTAAACCAAGAGCGCTAGACGAACTGACCAAACCCTGTACAGCAAAAATGGATAGATGGGAGTGGTAGAGAAACAGGTGAGCAGGTTTCGTGAATTAGCACTGAATTACTGAATGAACCAAGCTGCAATGCTAAAGGGTCTGGCTATGCTAGACTACTGGCAAAGTGAATTCAATTTGAACCAAACCAGGTACAACAATAAATGGAAAGAAGACGATAGTGGCAGAGAAACAGGAGAGCATCTGTCTTTGATCAGCAAAGGTAAATAGGGAGATAAAGAGAAAGGGATGTCTAAGTTCATGGAAAGAAAGAGAAACAGGGAAATAGAAAGGTTGAGGATCAGGAGAGAAAATATGGAGGAAGAATAGATGGAGGGAAGAAATAGAAAAATTAGAGAGGAACTGGGAAAGCTAGAGAAGAAGAAGAGCAAGGATTCCAACACAAACAGGTTGATTGTACATTGTGGTATCCTACAAAGGCGCTAAACTGCTGTCATAATGGAAAAATGTACTTGTGCACTTTCTATCGCAAGCCCTATTCAGGGAAATGTCAGAAAATGTAGCAGTGCCTTCTCCTTTGCTACATTAACAGTTCAAACATAGGTCAGTAATAATGAGCATATATATATGTTCTTAAACCACACTTTAATAGCTATATCTGTGATTTATTGAGGTGTCAGCTGCATCACTCTGCTTCAATGGTGCCCAGCCAGCATGCCCAGCATCTCCTGCCAGTCAGTGTAGATATTATTTCGTGCAAAGTCAAAATACAGCAGCAACAATATTTCTTAGCAAATTTAGCTATTTAGTTCAACAATTACAAGGTTAAAAGAGTTTTTAACCCTTTCACGGGTAGATTTTTAAAAAGAAAATATGAAAATAGATTTTAAAAATCATAACAAATTAAACATTGAAAAAAGTACCTAGCAACCAGATATATTCATGTAGCATACTAGTTAGGGATTTGAAAAATCACATGTATGTTGCCTAGCAACAAACCACAAAAAATTAATTAATATTTACTGAATTATTTTAATTTTAAAGTAATAGTATGTTGATTATTCAATTAGATTTACATCTAGATGATTGAATTATATATTTATAATGAAAAATCTAAAGTTAAACAAAAATGTTGCTTATAATGAAAAATCTGTAAGAGTATATTTCAAAAAACAGTTACGTTCAGGTGCAACACATAAAATGGACCCAATATGTAAACTGCATAACCTAGCTTACTATGCTCTATTAGCTAAACCTAGAACTAATTATCCTTGCATTACTAGCACAGCTATCTAAGACATGCCCAGTGTTCATGACTCACCTTCAGCATCTGAAAATTCAGACCCATTGCAAGTGCTATCATCAGAAGAATGCACAGCATCTTCTAAAGCTTCCACTTCCCTAAAAGTAACTGTTGGAGATCCAATGAAAATTAAAATATCTGTACTGCTCTCTTGCAAGTCCCCTTCATCACTCTCTGCTTCAGATAATCCAAACTCATCGTCGAACAACAAACTAATAACACCGTCTGCACTCAGCCGCGAAGCCACGCTACCTTGCTGAGTAGTCTAATAAAATTTGACGGAATACTACGTCATGGTTTCCTTAGTAAAAATCTTCAAGGATTGTTCGTGCTGCGTCTGGGTACTGCGTCTGATAATCACTAGCAAGTTGTCTCAAAACTTGTGTAGCCAAAAAAGGTGAACTTTTAACACCAAACGTAAGACGATTCATCCTGAAGTCCTGAAGGTGACCATTATCATTACGCATCAGGAACCGGTGAAAGTTCCATTCTTCCTCATTGAGAGGAGCTATCTCCTGAAACATTTTGGAGATGTCAGCGGTAAAAGCAACTTGATGAAGACGAAAACGAAGTAACACTGACGACAACAATGGGTACAAATTAGGTCCACTCAGGAGTTGATCATTCAAAGAACATCCAGATTTTGACTTGGCCGAGGCGTCGAATACGGCCCTTAGTTTGGTAGTTGTCGAACTTACCTTGGCGACGCCATGCACCGGTAGATAAAATGTAGCTGAAGCAGGTAAATGAAGTTCATCTAGAGGCACAGGTTCAGCGTGTCCCAGAGTAAGGTATTCCTTTAAGACATCTGTGAAGGCAGAAAATTGGTTTTTTCGCTCCAACGCTTTCTCATTCATCAAGAAACGTTTGATAGCTGTAGAGCGACTCTCCCCGAGGACAGGAGCAGACTCCTTGCGTGGAAGTGAGACTGAGAATCTTCCACTAGGTAGGATGCGGTGCGAGTCTTGAAAATTATCTAAGGCTTGCTGTTCAGCAGTGGAGTAGTTGGACTCAGAGGAGGGTACCTTTTCAAGCTCCCACAGTAGTTGTAGATCCAATTCGCTTGGATCATCATGAAGTGCGATGCGATAAACTCTATTATCCTGAGAGTCTCCTGGAGCTGATCCTCCTAAGACCCAACCAAATTTGGTGTACATCATCATCACCTGGTGGTTCATTGCATAGGCAAGCCCTCCGACCTGAAGGCGAACGTAGTCGTCTTGACTGACAAGCATGTCTACAGAACCTCCCAGTGTCGGATCTGATAGAGGCTGGCACTTAGTGACATTAGGGTCTGAAAGGATGTAGTTCTTGTTGTGAGGTGATTCGACTGGGTCTATGCGAGGAACAACATGGCATTCAATATGGTAATACTCAGGTACGTCTTCGTAAATAGAAGAGAGTTTTAACCAGACCTTGTGCTTGCAATGACCATTACCAGTAACCCCTGAAAAAGACAAATTGTAACGTTCACGAAAAGCTTGTAATCGAGACATCAGGTCTTCTGTGACTAAAGTGATTCCAGATCCAGAATCAAAGAAAACTCTGATCTGTTGAGTCCGGTCTCCAAAAGAAGCATTAGCGATTGCTGTGGTGTATAGAGTAGTGGGAGATTGACCTGCTCGAGCACATCAATTAGAATTAGTGGATGGTTGTACGGGAGTAGCGGCCGTATTTGGAATGGAGGACGAAGGTTGCAATTGATTTTGAGGAGTAGTTTGAGTTTCCTCGTGAAGTAGCGTATTATGGCGCTGTCCACAAGTAAAACAATTCTTGCGTGAGCGGCAATCCTCCCGTTTGTGGCCAGGACTCAAGCAGTTAAGGCATCTCTTGTGTGCATGCATTAACTGTGAACGCCGTGATAAGTCCCAGGTCTTGAAGGTTTCGCACCAGTTCAGTGAGCTACAACCTTTTCCACAAGCAGGACAGACATGAGAGGATCTCGAATGAGTATTTGGAGCAGATGAAGAGTTTGTAGACGTTTGACACTGTGGGTTGACTTTGGCAACGTTGACCTTCTTTGACTTGGATGGCGAAGGATGATCCGTAGATTGAGATTTGCGACCGGGTTCAGAAGGAATTGAAGTTTGAGCTTTGTCAAGGAAGAATGCCAGGATTTCCTTGACAGTAGGTGGAGACTTTGTTGCTGATGAATAGTCGGTCCACTTCTGGGATAATTCTTGATCCAAATGGCTCTCCAATAGACTACCCAGCAAGTTTTCAAAAGGATCAGAGGAATGATTTTGAAGACCCAAGCGTAGAACTTCCCAGGTGTCCACAGCATTTAATAAATCTCTTTTATTGAGACCAATAGTATATTTCCTGCTAGCAGCAAGAAAGTGCTCCCGATAAATGGACTTGGGAATACCAAACCTTGCCTTGAGTGTATCGAAGACGCCGTCGTAGTTCTTAGCGTTGATCTGAGCTTCAACCAAACGCTTAGTTTCGGTTGTGGTGACTGATTTTAGAAGTAAGAGGGCCTTGTCCTCTGGGGGAAAGGAGCCATCCTTCATGACCATTTTTGAAAATGCATCTTCAAAAGCTGGCCACTTCATCGCTTCACCATTAAAATGCGGTAGTTCAAGCTTCACGCGATCGATGCGGGACTTGGGTTTAGCTTCAATAATGGTTAACGGTGTAGTAGTTGAAGGCTTGGGATCCCGGCTAACCCTGGCAAACAGATCTTTGACAGATCGTTCAATGTTGGAGACTAATTCATCAAGGTCAGCATCTGAAACATCCAGTCGTTGAACCTCGTTCCGAAAATCCAATGAACGTCTTTTAAGATCCTGATATGAATTGAATAATAGTCCGGTAATAGGGTCTGCTTGATCCACCAGCATTTGAAGCTCTCCATAAATAGTAGTACCCCTGTAACAAGTCTTTTGTCTATCAAGTGCAAGATCGAGGCGATCAATTAACAGCTTAAATTCCTCGCGAATTCCTTCTCCCGCGTCCTGTTCAGCATCAAAATTGAAATCCTCGCTAGTAGCGTTGAGCTCTAAATACCGTTCCTGTGATGCGTCGAATAAACTATACGTCCTGTTGATCTCAGTTAACTTCTTATGGATTTCGTTGTGTTTGAGGGTTTTAGCGGTCGGAAGAATGAGAGAATCAACTTGAGAAGTAAATTTTACAAGATGACCCTTGTAAGCGGCCCGTTTACGATTGACGAACGCTGGGTTAGTAAGTTTGTTGATACGACTGAGTTCGTCCTCTAAAGTGTTAAGAGGCATAGTGGGCTAGTGTAGGTATAGTTATTGAATATGAAGGTAGACAGTAGTTGAAGTAGTAGATTGTAGTTGAAGAAGTAGATTGTAGTTGAAGAAGTTGATTGTAGTTGAAGAAGTTGATTGTAGTTGAAGAAGTAGGTAGTGAATTCCTTCGATAATCGAGCCACCGGTAGGCGAATCTTCAGTGTCAGTATCCGGCTCGAAGGACTAAAAATGATGAGCGGGCGTAACTCCGTTCACCTGATGATCTAGAAGTACTAGTGAAGGACCACCCGTAGTTATAGTGCCACGGGAACACTAAGTAGTTAATTAGCCTAGCCTAGCTAGCTAACAAATAGAATTGTCTAGGTAGCTATCTAAAACAGCTCTGTACTGTTCGATACTATTGACAACTAACTTTTAAATGTGCGTGAATGAATGTTTATAACAACGGACGGGTAACTGAAGTAACTGGGTTGACGCACGAACAAAAAGTACGTGAATGTGTGCATGGGTGAATGAGTTGAAAAGTTCGGTAAATAAGTGGTGAATACTTCTCGTTCAGGGCTGGGCCTGGACATTTTGTAACCAGATTAATTTTAATATACCTCATCAACACATTGCCAAATTGCTGGCAATAGTCACATGGTTATTTTCGGAGTCTCCCCAATTTAACAAAACAAAGTACCTTCAAACAGTGTTGAGTGCAAGCTGCAACTCATATTTTTCTAATAGCTGTCATACGATGATAGTTAATGCATTTCCATTAGCACTGATTTATCTTCTCTTGCATCATTCAATCTTTCTATTTGGAATTACATTTGATACACTAACATATAATATAATATAACATAATGATTTCTGTGAGCACATTACATATGTCTACAAGTATTTACCTATTTTATGTTAACTCATATGCTCAAATTACTTGAAATGATGTGTTCAAATTTCTGGCTCCATATGTCCTATTGCTGCTATTTCCAATATAGCATCAATGCTGGGGTTCAACTCTTCAACATAGTGGTTTTCATTTGGTTGGCTAAATTTCTTTCTACTCTGAAGAACATTGTAGAAAAAAAATCTTGTACCTACCAAGAATTCTCAAGACAGCCACCAGATAATATTTCCACTTTCTTTTATTTGAAATTCTCAGAGTAAGTGAATAATTATTCTTGTTTTAGACCTCATAATGGAAGAATACATGTTCTTGCAATGTTTTGTTTATTGTCAAATATGCTAATTAAATATTTTACATAACATAATGAGTGTGGCATAATCTTTACTGTCATTAACATTGTGGTTTAGTATCATTTCCTGTGTGTCTGCTTATATAATGTTATTACTTGTACTCATAGTCTTTGTCTCTGTTCTAATGGTCACTGTCACAGTTACAGTTGATATATTGAGTCTATAACTTATACTAAAGTCGTAACTAGCTAGTAGTTATAAGTGAAGCTAAACACAAGCATTACAATGAGAACATGTAAGAACTCAAAATATGTATTCTAAGGTGATTTTTAGTTTAAATAATAATATTTTTATAATTCTAGCCATAGAGATATGCCAATAATAAAATAGTTTCATTTACATATTTAAAAGAAATTGTTAACTGGATTTATACAAATGAACTACATCATCTTCGGTTAATAGTATCTCACTCCTTATCAACAGCAAGTGAAATACCTATATTTTTAATGATATTGGTATTGTATAATGTCACTTTCTATTTTCAGATTTTTTCAGTCTAACTTCTACATGACGGTTTCATTTTACTTTGACCTCCTCATCTATGCATTCGGCATAAACAAGATATTCATATCACGTAAATGTAGCAAGTGTTGCAAAGTATCCTCCTATCAGAAACAAATGAATAGTTTAATACGAAGAAAAACTAACTGGGAAATGAGACAAAGTATTGTTCTAGCTCCAGAAATGAGTCCCACACAGGATTGTGGTGCTCTTCTATTAGGAGTAGTATTAGTGTGGATTCTTTGTAAAAGAAAAGGGAAGCAGCCTTATTTACAGTGTCAGTGGAGAGGTTATCGTAATGGCACGTTGGCATTAGCAAGGTACGTAGTTGATATACTAGAATTATTTTGTTATGATTTTTATATAAATTAGTGCTAGAAGGTCATTGGAAATCGGAAAGCTAATAATAAAACTTGGCTTTAAGTATGCCATACTTACTTTTCTAACAAGATATGTGTGCACAATTTGAGGAAAATTAAAAAATTAATACTGTCCAAACTACTTCTACTGGCTGGTGATGTGGAGATGAATCCAGGACCATAATATGATACAGGTATATAAATTATTCTTTTATAAAAAAACACTAATACAAAATTTTAATTCAAAAGTTTATTTTTTCAGTAAGATATATAAGACATGGTATTACACATGGTACCTTTCCTATCTACACATGGTCGTTATGACTCTAAGGCTACTTCCAATCCTTCTATTGCATGTGTTTTAAAGCAGATAATTATATTGCTCATTAATGGTCAGTAGTCCAGACTAATTGAAAATGTGCATTTGCATCAGTTATTAAAGTTTAATTTAGATTTCTACTAATTAACAGTAGTGTTGTTGTCTTTTTAATTTGTCAGTCTCGTTAAATTTGATATTCATTCAACATTATAGTTGTAATGGCAAATTTGGTAAAGGATCTAGCTTCAGTGAAGTCCAAGTATATGGAGTTTGGTGTTCAACTTGGAATTCCTATGGGCACCATTGAAGGTTTTAAAGTGGACTACAACAATGACTCTGGGAAAATATTTCATCAGATAATTCACCACTTGTTGACTAACACTCCTAAAAGTTTGTGGTTCGATAAAGTGTGTTCAGCACTAGAAGGAGTAGACAATAAAGTTTTAGCAAATACTATCAAATCAACTTATATGAAGACTTCACTAACAGGTAAATATAATTTATTAATTATTCAGCTATTCTAAAAATTATACTTTTTAGTAGACTGATAGCTACAGTGCTGGCAGTAGCGCTTGTTGTTAAATCTTCAAACGTAATATGAATGTTAAAAAAGTATTGAAATAGAAAAAAATATAATCTTTGGTGTTGTTAAATTGTGTTTTTGTTTTCTTTATTGTTTTTTTATTATAGAAAAAAGCTAGCTTGTGTATTTTCGAAATTCTAGCATGGTTGTTGTGAAACATGGGGCGAGTGAGTTCTTGAAATCACTGATCAATTGTAGCTCACACAATACTTGATCAAATAGGAAGAAATGAAAAACTTTGACAAAAGTTTTACATGTACACATAACTTATTGTTTTAGACTAGCTAAATATAATTGTTATTTTTATGTATTTTTAATTGAGACCGAATAAGAATATTACTAATATAATATTCATACTTCTACTCCACCTTACAATCAAGTTTTACAAGAAAGCATTTTTGCTGCTATTAATTACAACTTTTTATTAAGTTTTCTTCAATAGCTATGTCAAACTTTAGCGACTTTATGAAAAATTTGGACAAAAAATTATAATTCTGAGTTAAAATTAAGTGCACTACTACCAGTACCTGCAATGATTAAATGAGAAGGTCACATAATAAAGGCCATAGCTGGGGACATATTTCGCGAAAAGTGGAAAATGGCGTCTGACAGTTTTTTGTCACCAACTTCCCGGAGACATTTTAGTATGCCTTACAGCAACTTAGCACACAAAAGCTGGGAAACAATATCACATTATGTTGTGAGGATCTTAACAGAAGACAAAACAATAAACAAACAAACAAGAAAAACAACATCAAATGGCGAGCTCTAAATAGAGAAAGAACAAAAGTACTGTTTGCCATTGACGCAGCTAAATTCAACTGCAAAAATATATACAGCGTGCTATCAGAGTTCTGCAAGATACTATCCTGAGTGTTCATCTTAATCAAGAAATTCTTTGGTACATATACACGGCATTGATAGGAGACGGACTTGAGTAATCTATGATATTATTCACAAAAATGATTACATAGAGCTGTTGTTTTTTTAGTTAGGGCACTCCTGAAATATTATAAACTGTTAAGCAGCCACTGGAAAAAGACTGGCACCTTGGCTTCAGCATTCACCTCAGAAGTTCACAAAATACTTGCAGGTGTGCAATGTTGTTTCTTCATCCATTGTTAGTCTTTCATTGTCGAATATGATTTAAAACAGTTTTTTCTAAATTTAGTGTCCATTTCAACTGCAATAATAAAGTAAGCTTATATTATTGTACTGAAAAATAAATGAAATGCACACCATAACTTGTCTCTCGGCAGTTTCGCACTATAGCTACACTTAGTAATGCACCCTTAGTTTTATATAGGCTAGGAAATGCTACTGTAAATATAGCATACTAATAACCATGATATTCTTATGTATGCATAGTACCTGATACTACAAGAATTTCTCACACTACAATATCCATTGATGCAACCCCAAATTCGAAAGAAAGAGATGAAAACTCTGTACCAAACTCTATGTATTCTTCAAAGGATGAAGAAAGTTTTTATTACAGCGAAGGTCAGTTTAGAGACTGTAGTGATTGAAGTAGTGATAATTAGAAGAATAGTGAGCTCTATTAGTTGTGAATGAAGCATGGTTTTAATATGCTTACTGTGGCCATAATTAAGGGAAATCTATGAATTTAGAACACACTTAAAATTATAGGAAAGATTTATTAAATTAGTCACTAAGATCAGCAGGTGCCACTCTTATTGGGCTTAATTTGAATACTTAGGTATTTGAAGTACCCCAGCCAATTATCCAATTAATGCTCCACATATCAGTAAGTCAGATTTTATTCTAGCTCACTATACATTCTAGACTAGTATCTAATGATAATATCATTTGTATACAGAGAATGATTCAAATAATTTATCTAAAGAAAAAGTGACAAGTCAGGTAAGATTCTATTTGAAGTTGTAACTATTTTAAATTTTTTATGGGATTTGTTTATTGTTTCTGTAGAAAGAGCTTTTAACATCTGTGTATGAATTTCAAGATATGTGCCACGAACATTCAATACTACTTGAATGTGACTCAACGATACACATGGCAGCATCCAATGGAAATCTGGGAGCTTTAAAGATTATAATAAAAACATCAGATTACTCTATCACTCAATTAGAAGAAGATGGGAATGCAGCAATACACTGTGCTGCACTGAATGGACATTTAACTATAGTCAAATATCTCATAGAAGAATGTCAGGTGGATCATACCACACTGAATGCTAATAAATGCTCGCCTCTTCATCTGGCTGCTGCAAGAGGGAATCTAGACCTGATTGAATATCTTGTGAAAGAGAAAGATCTTGATCCATTATCTCCAGATATTTATGGGTGGACTCCAGTACATTATGCCACTGCAGCAGGTCATTTGGAAGTAGTTCAGATGTTATCAAAAAGTCCAGATAATAGACAACACTTGATGGAAAATACACTAAGTTACAAAACTATTGAATACAACATTTCACACATTGCCATTAATGAAGGACATTTAAATATAACTAAATACTTTATGTCTGTCAATACATCCATAGAAGATGATTCTTTATCCTTGTTATTAACAGTTTATCACTTC
>WLWD01005095.1_pt1 | contig 30120 bp, 16 predicted proteins | sample 6712731 | NCBI WGS metagenome assembly WLWD01 (sample SAMN12718690, study PRJNA576275) | sponge metagenome | isolation source: marine sponge | host: Mycale hentscheli | place: New Zealand: South Island, Marlborough, Capsize Point | collected 2014-11-01
CAATCATCGACTTCAGAAGTTCATGCTTCCACTGCTCTCCAATGGCTCTCTCAACATTGATAAAGCTAGCCTTTGTCATAACAGGAATACCTATAACACCAAGAGTCTCCTTGATCCTGGAATGACCCCCGCCAGTAACCATCTCCCCCCATACAGCAGCCAGGTTACATTCCCACTGAGGATAGCCTTTAGGCCCCCTCACCTTTTGCGATGACTCTAGAATGATAGTATGATTGCAAACGGAACAGTGACCTCTCAGAATGGATGCCAGACCCTGCCTAGTCTCACCGTACAGCAATATGGAACCCTTGCAACGAGCTGCATGAGCGGTCAAATCATCAGTATATTGCTGCAACTTGTTCAAATTGATTATTCTGGAACCATTCTTCAATGTCATTTCTAGATGTTTGTGTAATGGAGGTGATTTCTTGTATTTGTAGGGTAACTTTTTCTTTCTGTATACATGTCTATGATTGTTCCTATGGTGTAATTTATTCTTGTTACTGCCCATCTGGAGGAGTAATATTTTTTCATCATAAAAAAAATACTAGCTACTGCATTCAGCTTTACCTCTCAATCTGCTCCAATACACTGAACTTGCTCCAATACACTGAACTTGCTCCACTACCGCTATTCCAGGTTATTCCAGCACATTCCAGCACTAGTATGGCTGCTCACTTACGAGCTCCTTTCCCGCCGAAATCGAGCTTATCGCGTGGGCGAAGCGCGCGTAACTCTGGCACCCAGCAATTACATTGTATTCGTGGTTTTTTTTTTCAGTTAGAAGTTTTGGCGTCAATTTGTTGACTCGTATCCTACCGTACCGCCTTCTCTCTCTAATTATAAGACTGTCCAGGTTAGTGTTGAGGTCCTTACAAAGAAATTTAGTACATCCGCTTACCATTTTTCTCGGCATTCTTGGACTAATGCTTGGAATTGGTGCTTTCCGCTTCTACTGAAGCTACTTAACGAATATATTCGTCGTGAACAGTGCGCCCGCGTTTAAACTCTTCGGTAGGACCTCTAGTAGGGCCTTACCTACCTGAAGAAAGCCTAACTTCTTTATTGGGTGCGCTCCATGCAACAGAAATTGACGCCGATCGTGGTACACTTACTGAAGCAAGTTACTAACTTGCAAGGGATAATAATTGGACAAACTTCATTCCCATTTCTTTTTCATTGTATAAAATTTCTTTTATATCAATATTGAGATACAAAAATGAATATAAAAAATGATACAGGACATATAAGTAACTCATGAATAATTAATGAGGTAATGTATACCAGAACCTTAAGAAAAAACTTTTGAATTTATTGGGTTATATCTCTATAAATTTGTTCTATGGTATAAAATTATGATACAATTTATGTGTATTAATTTGATAGCTTCATTTTTAATAATCACTGAATTATGGCCAATTTTTCATTAAATTTACATTTTTATGGTAAGGGTCTCCAAATGATGACGTTTGAGGTAATAATACGCGGGCTGATCTACGTAAGCGTGATGTCTAAAATGTGCGCATGCGTATTGCTGCGATAGGTCCAGCTGGTGGCGCCATTTTACCGCACTTTTCAGTGACATTGGCTGCCCAGTTATAACTAATCACTCGTAGTTTGTAGTTTGTACGAGCTTCTAGTTGTGCGCTAAAACTGGTTGAAGGTTGCCGAGGGTTATCTGGAGCTACAAAGCTTAGAGGAGAGAAGCACAGGACCGCGGCTAAACGCCTCCTCAAGTAAGTCTGAGTGTTGTGTGCTTAAGCGTGTATTTAAACTCTATTCTTACTTTCTTGGTGTGACGAATTTCTGAAGTACTCAACAGTAATGTGAAGAATCCAGCACATCACTACACTTTAGCTATGGCCACACACATTCCAGTATTACTTTGTCCTTCACACTGAATCATTCATATCATTTTATTCATGATATTACTATATTTTCTATCTACTTGTTAAATTTCAACTTTTTTAAATTATACAAAAAAAAATTGACAATTAATATAATTTTATAATGACATTATACAATATATATTATTACATAATTTTATGATGACATGAAATTGTGGTAGATACAAGCAGCAGTTGAATTTGGAGGGTGGTAAATAGCATAACCATAGAGAACTGTACCTATATAGACATGAGGAGTAATGGACAGCTAAATCATAAATAGTGGCATATAGAGTCTGTGATGAATTGTATATCTTATTATCTTGGTCAGCAAACAGTAAATTGGCTGAGTTTCTAAATAAATAGGCCCTATTTAAACAGGTAAGAAAATCTGAGTGGACAAGCAACCCGTGATACAAACCTACCTCACATTGTAGCTTGCTCTTGTTAAGTAGCCTTGAATAGCAACAAAGTCCTGAGCCTAAAATGAACCAGAATGTCAAGCAGAAGGGGTAGAAACGAAGTCACCAAACTACGACTGCTTTTTGTTTACAATTGTCTCTGAGGTACTGCGCACGTGTTTGGCCCGGTTTGAGACTATAAAGGGGAATACCCGTATTACTGGTGGGTAAAGCGTTGCGCGGCACAAACTAATTACGATTAGTTACGATTAATGACGACGCGTAGACGAAAATGTGACGTCAAATAAAATGGCGAATAATGTATTGCAGTCTATGGGCGATGCGCGGTTCTCTACCTTCTATGAGTTAAAGTGATTTTGTAGCAGTTGGAAACAACATTTGGAGGAGTAACAATAAGGTACATGCATATCAAAAAGCTGTATTTTGTTTCTATATGATAAATTCAAAAAGTTCACTCTTTAAGCTGGACGCACTGTATATTATAGCTAAACAGCTTACTCTATCTCAATATAGCTATAAATAAGTCCTTTCCACAACAGAAGCTTGCTATTTTTCAAGAGAAAGACAAGAGAAAGACAAGCTTACCTCGATCATCTTCTTGACTCCAGTATCAGAGTTGACGGGGTCTGGTCCACCAACCCTGATACAGGGCCTCCTATAGCCCTAGATGTCGTCTCCCTTCTCGCCGCTTGATCCTGAGTCGCTAGAGTCAGCATCAAGCAAGTCTAACACTTGCACCGCATTGTAACTTGTAGACGCCATCTTCCAAAAAATGACTTTGAAAAAAAATTTTTTTTGCATAGTTACCGGGGTCACACGACACGCTCACTTTTTTCCTATGATGTAATAAGCATTACCTAAGACTGTACATAATAGGGAGGTCCCCAGTTGAACTGGCGATTTTATAAAAAATGGAGAAGACAGTAAGTCCAACCGCAAAGTCTTGATCGGCAAAGAAGCGGTTGTTTCAATGTGTTATGGAAGGCTACTGAGCTCAAGCAATTTTTTGCTGCTTCTACAAAGCTCTGGAGATGACTGGATCCATAAATGAAGCTGCTGTGAAGAAGGTAACTTTTTTTAAAATTCGACGGAGAACCGATGTTGTTGTTTTTTGCCGAGGAAGAAATAAACGCAATTGCTGTGAGGTACTGTCGAAGCAGTCCTGGCTGAAAGCTATTTTAGATGCTTCTCCAATGCATTGGGCACCTGTGTATGCAATCTGAAGGTTCTAGCTATAAAGTAACTATTTTTTAAAATTCGGAGAAGTCAATCGGTCTTCACCCGCTTCGAAGCGGGATCCGGAACGAAAGGGTTAAGAGAGACACACATGCACGGTGGTCAGTATAAACTGTTACCGTCCTTCCATACAGGTAGTACTCAAAGTACTTCACCGCTGACACAATGGCCAGGGTCTCCAACTCCGTCACAGAGTAATTATTTTCCGCCCCTCTCAGCTGACGACTGAAGAAGGCCACTGGTAGATCCATCTCCCCTCTCACAACGTGAAGGCAATCTCCAATTCCCTCTCCGGATGCATCCGTGTACAAAAATAATACATCGTTATGCACAGGAATAAACAACACAACACGCTGACACAACAACTCACGTAACCTGGTGAAGGAAGCAGACATCTCCTCCGTCCACACCACCCTGGCTGGCGAAGACAGAGACACAGCCGGGGTAAGCACTGAAGACATCCCGGCGAAGCCATCTATAAACTTCCGGTAGTATGACAAGCTCCCCAGAAAGGACCGCAGCTGCTTCTTGGTCACTGGCCTACGAAAGTCAGCCATTGCCCTCACCCTAGCTTCTGGAACTGCCACCTTACCACACCTCACCTGATGACCTAAATATTCCAAATACCTCCTGCCAAACTCACATTTTCTTCTCTTAATCCTCAACCCAGCCTTGCCCAAACATTCAATAACACTCTTTACGTCCCTCAAGTGACTACACCAATCCTCACTGAACACAATGACATCGTCAATGTAATTTCTCGACATACCGCTCACAGGTTTCAAAACCTCCTCCACTGCAGATTAAAAAATTGCCGGGGCATTTTTTAAACCAAACGGCATTCTGCAATACATAAATTTGCCCATGGGGCACACAAACGATGTTAAAGGCATGCTATCTTCCTCTACCTCAATCTGGTGGAATCCTGCTGTCAGGTCCAGCTTTGACAGACAGGAACTAGGCCCCACCTTCTCCAGGATCTCCGTCAGAGAAGGGAGCCAGAAACGACGCAGGGGTGTCCTAGTATTCATTCCCGGTAGTCCACACACACTCTCAAACTCCCATCCTTCTTCCTCACCGGCACCACTGGACTCACCCACTCAGCATCGCTCTTCACTATCACACCGCTCTTCAACATCTTCTCAATCTCGCGTTCAACCTCATCTCTAATACCCACTGGCACTTGCCTAGGTGGCAAGTTAACCACATCAGCATCCTGTCTCAGCCTAATACAACATTTGCCCACAGTACACAAACCAGGGTCATCAGATAAATAACCACACTCTGCAACTCATCCTCTCTATAACCCTCACACTTCTCGGAACTCAATACTGCTTTACTATCATCCAAATCTTCAGAAATACCTTGCTCCTCTGCTATCACAGACACAGCATTCACCCACACACTTCTCTCCTTGTACTCTTTAGTATTGTTCAAATGAACTATCCTCACGGGATGACCATCTCCCTTAGACACCCTGTAAGTGACTCTGGATACCTTATCAGTTACAGTGTATGGCCCCTCCCAGGATGCCTGCAATGAGGCATGTAATCCTGGGATACGAACAAGTACCTTGGAGTCCACTTCCAAACTACGATCACTTCTATTCTTGTTAAACGATAGACATCTTTTAGCCGTGCTGTCACTCTCATGCACTACCGCCATATCATGCAAAAGTGAAAGCTTATCCTGTAGCTTAAGTACCCACTCCTCAACATCCACACACTCGTATGCTCTATCCACCCACCCTGAATACAAAATATCAAGGGGGCCCGTAACGTTTCTGCCAAACACTAACTGGTGTGGTGAGAAGCCTACATCACGGTTGGGCACTTGCCGGATAGCAAATAGTGCTAACGGCAGAAACTCTGACCAGTCTATTTCTTCCGCACAGGCCTTACCAAGTATGGGCTTCAGCGTCCCGTGCATCCGCTCCACAACACCATTGCTTTGCGGGCGATATGGTGATGTGACTACTCTATCTATGCCCAACATCTCACAAACACAACTCATGACACGACCCAAAAAGACAGTCCCTCTATCAGACAATACTTTCAAGGGTATACCCGTCCTTGATATCACATTCACAAAGCATTCAGCCACTTCATTAGCTGCTGCTGTGCACATTGGGCATGCCTCTGGCCACCTAGTAGCCAGACAGACATAGGTGAACAGATATCTTACACCTTTCTTGGCTTTCGGCAGTGGCCCCACAATATCGATGGCCACAGACTCAAATGGAACACTAACTATCGGCCTCTCCACTAGCTTAGCTGCTCTATTGCCAGCTTTATGTTCTGAGACACACATCACATGACTTAACATATGCTATAATGTCACTATGGATGCCCGGCCATGTAAATTTTGGCTGGAGCAATCTCCTCATTCCTCTAACCCCAGTATGGCCACATCTATCATGTGCCAACTCGAGAACTTTCTGTCTGCGAGCACCTGGTACTACAAATCTATCCACACTAGCTCCTATATCATCCACAACACTATGAAATAACAACCCATCTAACCACTTATAACCATTCATGCCTTTAGATGCCAACTCCCTACAACTAGTTAGAGACTCATCATCATTAATCTGACCTTTTAACACACTAGCTTCAGAAATATCAACAGGTAAAGGGCAACCCAGATCAACCGGTCCCTCAGAGACATCAGACACATTAACTACATTGTCATCAGACTCGCCAGCAACATTACTATCTGTCACTTTCTCTTTGCTCACAGCTTGTGGTTGGTTCTCCTCCACAAAAGGAGCTAGATTAGCCACTTCCATGTCCTGCCGGTTGTGAGTCTCGTTGGACAGACTATCAAGCCATGATCCAGCCCGAGTCACAACATTCACTTGGGACCCCTCAGCATGCTGAGAGACAGGCTGCAGGGCATCCACCACCCCAACAGCACTGACAGCAGAGGCTGCATCCTTTTCAGGGGATGACTGAGTGTCCGGGGTATCACCGGAGTGCCCCGCCCCACTTCCCTGGTCTTTAAGTAGAGGGGCGGCACCCAGAAGGAGCCGCTTTGCCATGGAATCATCCATTGGCACTGTGGTGGGACGGCCGATACCGAGACACTCAGTAAGTACGCTGCCACCAGAGTTCTATGGTGGCTACTCAACCCCGGTCAGAGGAAGTACGCTCTGCTATGCTCAGGGACTTAGGCTTTTAGACCTTCGCTTGCCCGCTAAGCTATCAAGTCTTCAATTGATAAAATACACAGAGTTGACTAGAGTAGCACGAGTACAGAACTGCAGAAAGATGGTGAAACAAAGAATATATGTGCGTTCTGGAGCATGCGTAGTAGTTGTTCTCAATGGGAAATGGCGGGATTGTGCATTACGTGGCTATTCTAAATGACGCACGAGTGTGTGCATGCGCTAGATCAACAATTAGAAATAAATGACAAAATAAGATAAGTTCAATGTCTTTCTTTCAGGAAAATGTGGTGGATTCCACCACATCTCCCTCCTCTTGAAGATTCGTGTCAGCGGCATCTTCCGCTGGAGGCCATCCTTGTCGTGAGAGAGCATCGGCTACTACATTCGATTTCCCAGCAATATAGACGATTTGGAATGAGAAATTGGATAGACGGAGTCTCCATCTCCACAATCGATTGTTGAGAGTTGTTGACTTGAAGAGGCTGAGTAGAGCCTGGTGATCTGTGTACACCGTAAAGTGAGTTCCAATGAGATAGTGGTCAAAATGTTCTATTGCAGATAGCATTGCCAGGGCCTCCATTTCAGTGGAAGAGTATCTGGACTCTCTGGACTGGAGCTGTCGGGAATAGTAGGCACAGGGCATCCACTTTTTTTCCCTGCATACACAAAGAACTCCACCCACCCCCGCACTTGAAGAGTCAGTATACACACAAAACACATCATTAATAACTGGGATGATTAACATTGAATGTTGACAAATAGATGAAATGATTGCATTAAATGAATCTGTCATGTTGTTTGTCCACTGTATAATGTTAGGTGACGTTTTAGTCAAATGTGATGACAACATAGAGGTATAATTAGCAAAGCTAGGGATGAAGCGTGAGTAGAAGTTGACAAGACCTAAAAATGATTGAAGCTGAGAAATTGTCTTTGGCTTGACGTAAGCACGAAGTGATTCAACACGAGCTTGTGGTATACTCAGCTTTCCTTCCCCCACAACAAATCCAAGGAACTCAAAGGATTGAAAACACCATGCACACTTACTTCGTTTGATGGTCAACCCATGCTGTTGCAAACGACTCAAAACAGCGGTAATGTGACCAAGGTGGTTAGGAAATGAAACAGAAAAAATAATGATATCGTCGATATAAGGAAGTGCGAATTCTTCTAAACCACGTAGTACTCTCTGCATGAGAAGCTGGAAGGTGGCGGGTGCATTCCGCAACCCAAATGGCATTCTTTTGTATTGGAACTTTCCATACTTACAAGAAAAGGCAGTGTATTTCTTCGAATTGTCATCTAATGGTACCTGGTGAAAACCCTTTAGCAAGTCTAATTTAGACAAGAACTTTGCAGAACCCAGCCTAGACACTATAGAATCCACAGTGGGCATATCAAAAGGCTCGGGAATGGTGATGTCATTGATTTTGCGATAATCTACAACAATTCTAATACCACCGTCTTTCTTCCTAACTGGAATAGGAGGGCAAGACCACTTGGAGGTAGAGGGCTCTATTATGTCAAGAGCAATCAAAGAATCTAATTCTTTCCTAAACTCAGAATCAACTTGAGCAGGAATGGGGAATGATGGTGACCAAATTGGCATACTAGACGTAACACCAACGGAGTGTGACAACAAGGAAGTCAGACCGGGAACATCTGAGAACACATCAGGAAAGGATTTTATAACTAGATCTAATTCAGATTGCTCTTTGTAACTGAGAGATATAGGAACAGGTTTTCTGGTATTAGGAAGGATACAGTCGTGAGGTTCCTCTGTCACAAGTACTACTGCACAAACTGGCAATGATGGCTGAACAACTTTTAACAAGTTAATGTGGACTGACTTGGGTTTGGACTTCTTTCCTTTTGGAACAATACGATAGGTGACAGGTGACACCTTCTCAACTATGGTGAATGGACCTTCCCACGAGGCCTCAAGACAACCGTTCAGGCCGGGATTACGCTTCATTACATCTTCACCCACAGAAAACTGTCTCAATGCACATTTCTCTTTTTCTGCACGTTTTCTCACTACCTCATCTTTTAAACGTGATTTGAGGGTTTGCATTGTAAGGGCCAACTGATCATCTAACTGTGAAATAAAACGTGGGACATTCACAGACTTGTCCGGGTCAACGGACCAGAATGACTTCAAACAAGAGAGAATGTGAGGTGTAGGCTTAACAAAAGTTAACTCATAGGGGGTATGGCCATGCCGAGAATGAGGGAGACTCCTAAGAAAATACAGAACCAAATCCAATACTACTGGCCAGTCTTTTTGGGATGAAATAGCTTTACGAAGGGCAGCCTTCAAAGAAGAATGGAATCTCTCTAATTTCCCATTTGATTCTGGGTGGTATGGAGTTGTCTTAATCTTTTGGATAGCGAGCTTGTCATATAAATGGGACAACACAGTTGACATGAAATTAGCACCCTGATCTGACAAAATTGCTTTGGGTGGACCAAGAATTGACATTATCGCTAGCAAGTTCTGGGCTGTCTCCTCAGCTGTGTACCCTTTCATTGGTAAAGCAAAAGGAAACCCAGTAGATAGATCCATGGCGGTAAGGAGAAACCGAAAACCACGATTTGATTTAGGAAGTGGACCTACTACATCCACAGCGAGCTTCTCAAAACGCTCAACTAGTACTTCAGGTTCGCACAAAGGAGCCTTTCGAACACTATCTCGATTAAATAACAAACACTTTTGACAGCTCTGCACATGGGCCTTGACGTCATCATTCAATCCAGGCCAAGTGAAATGGGTGTTAATAAGTGACCTAGTTGTACCTATCCCAAAATGTCCAGACCCTTCATGGGCAAGAATTAAAACACGTTTTCTTAATGACTTGGGGACCACTAGGGCATTAGATATACGACCTAGGGTGGACGTGAGGCACATGAGAACACCTTCGACTATAAAACACTTCTTAAGACCACTGCGAGCCCACTCCCAAACTTGGGAAAGAGACTCGTCTTCCTTCTGGAGTGTGACAAAATCAGACTTGGATATACCATCAAAATCAAAATTGGGAATAGAAAGCAACACTTTATTGACTACTGAATTATTATCTGACTTATCAGTGTTGTCGACCATGCTAGGGTCAATGACAGGATGATCTTCACTAATACAATCTTCGCTATGCTCAGAACTAGTGTTGTTCACTTCAAATAGTTTGGATAGGTCAATGTCAATGTCATCATCAATGATAGGAGCTGTCATGGCAATATTATCAAGGGGAATAGGGGTAGCACCTTCAGTGAGGTGTTTCACAGACTCTATCCGATCTACCACCGCATCTTGTTTAGCTTGAGCTCTAGTTACAGCGAACACCGATGAAGGATCATTCTTAACAAAATCTATTAACTCAAAAAACTTAGGGCGACCAATATCGGTACCCAACAGAACAGTAGATGGTGGCAAGCTTGGATGCACACCAAATACACAATGACCAGAAATGCCTGCTATTTCCAGTGGCAAGCAATAAGCTGTTATTGTAGCATCTATCTGATCAATACCATGCACCGATTTAGAGGTTACTGGCACATCAGAATCATAAATAAAATCAGGTGAGATAAGAGAGGTTGAGGCTCCTGAGTCAACTAACACATTGGTCTGAACACCATTCACAATACCTGGAACTAAAAACTTAACGTTGTCAGGCTCAGCATTAATAATATTAAAGCCTTTAGGTAGCTCAATGTCTTTACCAGTATCAGAATTGACAACCGTATAAGAACGAGAATCAGAATCGGTGTTAGGTCTAACTTGAGATGTAGCACTGTCATTGTTAGCAGGGGATGACTCATTGGTTGGAGTGGGGTTTGTAGATCTCTCGGTGTGGTTGGCTCTACTTGGGCACCTATTAGCATAATGGCCAGTCTTGTTGCATTTAAAACAAGTAACATCAGAAATATCAGTATTTCTATGTGGTCTATTACTAGTGTCCTGGTTATGGCTGGCATGATCATTGTCACTTCGTGTTATAAGGACAACTGTAATGATTATATCTACGCTGAGAATTGTAGGAGTTCTGAGGATGAGGGTTGTGAGAGTGTCGGTCAGAGTGATAAGATTTAGATTTGTCCACACATTCTGGTCTAGAAGTATATGTAGTACAGGCACCAAGTAAATCACGTGGGGAAGTCAAATCCGACTTAAAGACAAACATTCTACCATCTCTAGGCAAACCAGCAAGGACACCCAAATAAGCTAAGGAAACAGCAAAATCTTTAATAGTACTGTCGCCATAGGATTTGAGAAAGGGAAGTGACTGGAACATAACAGTGAGCTTATGGGACCAAATATTAGACCACTGGGATGGGCTAAGGTGACCACTAAATCTATACATAGGTGATAGAGAATCTAAACAATCACGAATGTTGTACCCACCCACATCAAGAAGTGTGGATTTCATCAGATTATAATCACTTGCACAGGCATCTAAATTAGAATAATACTCATCCAAGAACTTGCCCTTTAGCACACGTTCTAACAGTGTCACCCAATTAAATTTGTCTACTTCTCTAGTAACTAGAGACGACTCAAAACGTAAAAACAAAGAAAAAATATCCTCACTATCACTCATTGGGATAAGGGACTTGCCGATCCGGTCCAGTTTATCCTGCCGTCTCTCCATCCGAGCCAATGCCTCTTGCTCCTTCAAAGCAGATTCCATCTGGTCAGAATGGCTCTTCTGGGAAGCGAAGGATTTTCCAATCTGATCTGCTAGGGTTGTCACATGAGCCGACAGGGTGTTTTGGCTGATAGTTTGTTGACTCTGCAGCATTTCCATCATCATTTTCTGTTGTTGGACCATGGCTTCATTGTGAAAGATTTGCTGCTGCTGAATGGCTTTGGAGTTAGCACTGGATTGGCGTGTCAGTTCTTTTAGGATGGCAACTGTAGGGTCTTCTACACATGAAGGAGTTACACCTGATTCAGCACTAGCACTGGAGCTTTCAAGATTGGTAGTGTCCTCCCCATCAACAGGGATCCTAGTTTTGGATCTTGTACCAGACGATGGTGGTAACACAGATGACAATTGTTTCTCTGTACTCATTGTTAAAGTCAAATTAATAAAAATAATAAATACACACCACAAACAAAAGTGCCAGATAGGTAAGATGTATTTTTACAACAGTGTCTCTCACAATGACTAAAGAAATTAAATACAAGACAAACACAATACAACAAACCTCTGTTGTAGTCACAGCCACTAGTCTTCGTGTGACGCAGTATGATAGTCCAAATCTATGAAATGAGAATAAAGTTTACAATATCCTACAATTGTAGCAAAAGCAGCACAGATAGTCGGCACGTGGAAGCTTGTAGCTCAAAGAAGTATTGAGTTCTTGTAGAACACTCAATAAGACACGCTGTCTCTCACAGCAAGAAGACGCTCTTGTAGCTAAAGGAACACGCAAATCAAGGAAGGCTCAGGTTCGTCTCGCTCACCTACTACGTTCAAGCAGAAGGCACACCGCTGCCGCCAGATGTGGTGGGACGGCCGATACCGAGACACTCAGTAAGTACGCTGCCACCAGAGTTCTATGGTGGCTACTCAACCCCGGTCAGAGGAAGTACGCTCTGCTATGCTCAGGGACTTAGGCTTTTAGACCTTCGCTTGCCCGCTAAGCTATCAAGTCTTCAATTGATAAAATACACAGAGTTGACTAGAGTAGCACGAGTACAGAACTGCAGAAAGATGGTGAAACAAAGAATATATGTGCGTTCTGGAGCATGCGTAGTAGTTGTTCTCAATGGGAAATGGCGGGATTGTGCATTACGTGGCTATTCTAAATGACGCACGAGTGTGTGCATGCGCTAGATCAACAATTAGAAATAAATGACAAAATAAGATAAGTTCAATGTCTTTCTTTCAGGAAAATGTGGTGGATTCCACCACAGGCACGGCAAAAAGGACTTTACCATTGAGCATACCCTCCTGCGCAACGGCAACTCTCTTGTTAAAGGTTCTGCCTTCTATCTCAAAAACGACCTCAGCCGTACACAGCTTCACAGGGACACCAGTAGCACCTCTCACCTCGACTTTATCCGGCAGTATCTGACCATAAACTAAGCACCCAGGAACAACAGTAATTTCTGCTCCTGTATCAGGGACTATTGAACACTCACTGCCATTTACTGTCCCTTGCACTAAAGGTGTATCACCCTGAACCGCCACCCAATTGTTGCTGAACGGTTTACTACCAGACCTCAAACCCAACTTCTTATTTCCTTCATACTGCGTAACCTTATCCTTAGAGTTACTCTGACTCTTACTAGGACAATCAGGTGACTTGTGTCCGGGCTGATGGCACGTATAACAGACCACTGGCTTAGACTCATCCTTCCCCATCCTACATTCAAACGACTTATGTCCAAAACGATAACACTTAAAACACTTAACTGGATCGCCAGTACCACGCCCTTGCCATCTAGCGCTTCCAGACCGGTCATTGTCTGTAGAATGCAACGAGAGTGTGAGCTTGTTCAAGTCTCTGAACGTATCAATTTCACGTCCATCCATCACTGATCTCTGTTGAGCGGTAAGACTAGCTCGATAAATAGCCATAGCAAAGAAAAGCAAAATATCCGAACGTTCAAGCACGGTCATGTCTACTGAATCGATAAGACCTTTCAAATGCACATATTTGTCCAGGGGGTTCATATTACGCACGTCGCTATTGAATTCAGCGGTAAGCTTGCTACCCAGCGAGGTCTTCCCAGAGCCCAGCGAGTCGATCAATATCTGTTTTAGGTCCTCATACGAACATGTAGCACGGTCAACTGAAGACACTATAGAGGCAGCCGTTTTAGAAGAAAGCTTTTGGTAAAGTGTCGTCTTATACTCACGTCTCGGTACACTTAGGTCAGCAAGGTCAGCTTCCAACTTGCGGATGTATTTGGCTATGTCAATGCCATCTTTATGTGGAGCCAGGCCAATGACATGCCGCGTCCGATCAGAATGCGAAGGCACAGAAGGTGGTACTACCCTACCAGCACTCGACAGTGACGACAACAAATTCCTCATGTCTGACACTGACAGAAACATTCCCTCACTCTCATCCTCTCGCTCACTACCTCGCATCCCACTATCTTCCCTACCATTATCATTCCTGCTGGTCTCCAATGCATTATCACTTGAACCATCCATATTCTCCCTAACAGTCTCAAGACTCTCCCTAGAGCAAACAGGGGTTGAGTCACTGAAACTAGATTCAGACATCTACCAACGATGCTACCAGACGTAATCACACAACTATCTCCACCACCAATACTACCAAGAACACTATATTTCTCACACACGCCCGAGTCCGACGAAGCAACTTCAGGCGCCGACTGTTTCCCAACTCCTCTCTTCTTCTTACAGGCTCTTTCCGGCTGTGACCTCTGACTCATCCAACGGGGACGGTGGACTTCAGAGAATCTGCAACCAACTACAGGGAGAAAGAAAATACAGAAATCAATAAACAACAGCCAATCAATAAATGACAACAAGGTAAAACACACAGGTAAAAAAGACACACAGGTCAAAAAGACACACAGGTCAAAAAGACACACAGGTCAAAAAGACACACAGGTCAAAAATACAAAAGGTGAAAATAACGGTCACAAAAATCTAGCACCACGTGTAGTGCGCACTAAAAAGAAAACACAAAAACTCAGTTTGTAGCCAAAAGTTAGGCGATGGTCAATGGTGTGGGGCGTCGTAGTCTCCTCTCTGTAGGGTGATCACAGTAGAATAGACACCGCTGCCGCCAGTTGTGGGGGAATAGGTCGTCGGCTGAGGTGGCCGTTAAGCTTCCTCGGTCGTCAGCCAGATCCCGGAGGTACGCTGCCACCAGAATCCAGATGGCTGCTCTTGCGCCTCAAGTTATCCGGTCCCTTTATGGCGCTAGGGTCACCGGAGCTCGTGTACGCAATCGCTGATCCAAGAGGACAGAGTCTTAATTCTATTTTCTTGAAAATCAAACTGGACTGACTTGGCGCGTGCGTGGCTAGTCTATTTATTATTTAAGGCCACGCACGTGCGCCAACACGAAAGGACACACAAACACACGAAATCATCCACATCAGAAACGTGACAAAAATTATACACATAAGGGCATGTATGCACAACAACAAACAATGACAGTCAACTATGTTCTCAATTCAGTTCCAACACTCTTTCCTCCTTCTTCATTTCCTTCTCCACTTCTCCACTTTCTTCTCGGAGGCCAGACCCACAGCTTTTGCAAGGTATTACAATATAATTAACCGATTACGCGCGAAGTAAAATTTCAATTGAGCCTTACGCAGCGCGGTCGCGGGCGCACGCCCTAACTCAGAAGATTAATGGCTTGGTGGGGGGTGACACAAAACTGGAAAAAAATGGCGAACGGTTGGAAATAGCCTCCGGGACTGTATTGTCGAGTGATAGAGTACGCTTTGGGCTATCTGAAGGCCGTAAGATCAACGCTAAAATACGCATCTGTTGAGCGTTGAGATGTTGGAGAAAAAATACAGAACTAACCTCAGGTAACAAACTTTTTTGGCATAGTGGCTTTTAGTAAGCATTTTTTCAGTAATCATGGAACTGTATTTTCAGATCTTAGGTAGCTACTACTAGATTAGTAGGTAAGAGAAACGTATTTTAAGAAAAAAACATATTGACCTGTTTCTTCTTTTTGGTTAGGGTGTGCTTTATTTTGTTTCAGGAGATGTAGACAGACAAATATAAAGACAGATGCAGATAAATATAAACAAGGTAAGAGAAATGATAAATAAGGTGATAGTTATAGTCTGCAATGCCATTTCATAAAACAGTCTTCAGAAGTACCCTGATGACATAGCCAAACATCACACTCTCTGCACTCCCATACTGTGTCACTTCTCTGTTTTTTCTGTTTGCAGAAAGAACATCTTCCACGCTTCCTCTGCTCGTTCCTGTATGGAAAATGAGACATACGGAGTTTCTTCTGTCGAGAGCCAGAGGTCATTTTGGAAGAGTAGTCTCCAATCAGTTCATTTGCTAGACGCACTCTGAAATCTTTTATTTTTAGTTTCGAGTTGGGATGGCTTAGCTGGTATGTTATAAATGAATTAGTGATTGATACATCAAACAAAAAGTTAAAAATAAACTTATACACCTTCCTGCATTTCATTCGGACATGATAGTATCCTCTCAATTGATCACCTCTATCAACTCCTCCCATCTTATCATTATAAATTTTAATTGGCTCTGGACATGTTACGGATGCCCTGATTCCATCTTTTCTCCTTCTCATTACAGTCAAGGACTTCTTTGGATCGCAACCCGTGTACACAACCATGACGACTTTTGTGTCCATCCAAGCAGTAGCGACCACATTGTCTGACTGTACAGTCACAGACTCTCCCCTATCGGTATGAATACATATACCATTATAAATGTAGTTTTGTTCACAACATATTTAGATGTTATATTATTCTAGTTTTTACAGTAGCTACTATTATATTTATTATATGTTTTTAGCTAATGTATGCACACCTGGAACGCAACTTGGCCTGCTTCAGATTTGAGGGGAAGTGCTTCCTGTCTTTCCGGGCTGTTCCACACCCGTACAAGCCAACTGCTTCGAGGTCACAAAGAAGCTGTTTTGAATTGAAAATGTTATCAAAAAATACACGATGCCACCTATGCTGGAAATCTGAAGTAAGTTCTTTTACGACTCTGCTGCCAAGATTTTGCTCTGGTGTGTTCCCTTTTTTTCCGGTGTAGATTTGCAATCTAGAAAAGTAGCCGTTACTGCTGTCTGCTAGCACCCACACCTTGATACCTCTATGTCTTCTCCTGGTGTGAAGACAACTGAAAATCGTGTCAGAAGATAGTCCAAGATAGGTCTAATCTTTCCAAGGCGATCATATTGCGGTGAGGTTCTTGGGGCGAGAGTTCCATTGTCAGCAAAGTGAAGGTAGCGGCTGATCTCCCGAAAACGATCACGGCTGATTCGGTCTGCTATTGGTGAGTAGTGGAATATAGGATTTTTTTTCCAGTAGTCCTGTAAGGATGGAACCGAATTTATACCCATCAGAATGTTGAAGCCTAAATAAGCTTCCAATTCTTCTACTGTAATTGGGTTCCACTTATCTAATCTATCTGTACTCATTACCTCCACTGCATACAGGTTGGATTGCTCCACTATCATTTCAATCAATTCTGCCATAAAAAACTGCCTGAAAGACTCACTTGGACTGTCTGCAATGGGAACATTCAAACCTGTTGCCGATTGTCCGGTAAAAAGATGAAATGTGGGTGTGGTCAATTTGTTTGTCCAGGGTGTTGCTACTTTGGATGGTTGAGTAGGCTGAGTTGTCGCCGTGGGAGACAAAATGGTTAGGGAGGTTGATGTCACTATTGGTGAAGCTGGCTGGACATTATCACTAATTGTTTGAAGGCTTACTTCATCCTCGCCTATAATAATAATAATATTGTATTCATATTGCTAAATGTATAATTTATGTACGAACTCACAACTTTCAAATGTGTCAATTTTATCATCAGAATCCTCGATCATTTCCTCCTCATCAGAGTCCTGGACCATTTCCCCACCAGTGCCATCGCAACCATCACCAGTGAAGTCATCCTCGCTGTCGTCAAACTCCTCATCACTGCCTTCTTGAACTGGTTCATGAATATCATCATCAAAGATGTCCTCATCACTAGGATGCAAAAGTGCCAATACTTCACTTGCTGACAGTTTTCTGCTTGCCATCTCACAAGCACTAATAGCTAGAGTAATATATATTTTTTAAATATTATATCATTACATTATAATATGTATGTTTATTTGTTACTATACCAAAACAAAGTTTATTATTGTTACAAAATTTACTCAACAATTTCTTATGGTAACCTATACATTTTATAGACTTAAATTAAACTTACCACACTCGAGAATAGTCCTCTACAAAAATCTGTGGCCCCCGTGACTCGACAAAGCAGGTAGACGTCTGGATCGAGTAGGCGCTTTTTTTGACGCATTTTCGCGTCCTCCGCGGTTATCGATTTTTCTCAATTGACGCGTATTTGCGTCTTCCGCGATTAATCGGTTAAAGTTAATCTGTATTTATTTTATTTTATGGATAAGAAGTTTGGGCCTAGTTCATTTCAAGCTAATGGGCAGGTGACACAGAGGAAGAGCAATCAGAAGTGCCTAGATACAAGTAAAAGATTAAGAAAAAAAAGAACTGAAAAAGCAATGAATAATTTCAATTATCGTCCATTGTAACTTTCTTTTTTAGTTTTATATTCATAAATTGGTATAATTTTTTACACTAAAATTTTATATACAAAATTCTCAAAAAAGTAATCTCTTTTCAAAGGATAACAGTTTAGGACTCTTTATGATCCTATAAGATCCTGATATTTCCCATAGGTATGTAATTTTTAGATCCCACAAGATCCTGTACGATCTAGTCAGTTCCTTTGGTAAGATTTGATAGGATCCTGATTTCTTATAAGATTTGGGATATAATTTCTTGTATGGTCTTGTCAGCTTTTGGAATCTTATTTCCTATAAGATATAATCTTAATAAGATTTTTTTCCTGGGTAGTTTTTTTTTTCAAAAATGCAAACAGGACATAACCAACTAGCTCGATAGATAAGAATAAATAAGTTGGATAGGTAGAGTGAATAAGTTGAATGAATGCTGACTTCTCTGATTACTTAAGATCGTGGTTCTTGAGGCAATGTTTGAAGGCGGCATTGTCTGATGGAAGCGACCCAATGTGTTGCAGTGGTGAGTTATTGGTCTCGGGTGAGACTTGGAGGTTGTTGCTGGGATAACTGATTAGCCTGACAGGATCCTGTGACACAAGCAGATCTTCTGGAATTGCCAATGACTGCAGAGCTTGGGCCAGTGAAGTTTTTTCAGGACACTAGAATCATGTGATCAACTATTTGTGGCAATCTTGGCTGCGAACGTCTGCACGTTCTCCAGCAATTTGATGTGAACTTTGTGCTTGGGTCCCAGACACTAGAGCAGTAGTCTAGGTGTGGCAGAACTACCACCTCATACAGTCTTGACGGGCAGTTCCTGCTGCTGACCCTGAACACATGGTACAGGAACCCCAGAAATTTCTTGGCCTTGGATGCAACGGCAGTGATGTGAGGTTTCCAGGACAGGTCTGATGAGATGGTTATTCCCAGTAGCTTGAAGCTGTCCACATACTGTATCGTTTCGCCTTGGAGCTTGATGTGAGGTTGTGGAAGATGCTTTTTTCTTAATATAGTCATTGCCTTCACTTTAGCCAGGTAAGGTTGAAATATCTGCTAGACATCCAATAGCAGACTTTCTCCAGGTCGTTCACAAGTGTGGCCACATCCTGGTCACCAGTTACATGTCAATAGTAAGGGACATCGTCATCAATACCCATCAGCTTACTACCACTGGATAAGGGGAGGTTAAAGCGATCATTCAACAACACAAGGAACAAGAGTGGGCCCAGTATAGACCCCTAGAGTACTCATGAGATTACAGGAGCCCTGGAGTACTACTAACCCGGTTCTCTTGGACAGGTATTAGGTGAACCATCCCAGCATAGAATTCCGAACCCCAGCCCTAGAGAGACAGCTGATGATGCTGGAAATGAGGAACGTAGTCAAATGCTTTTGCCAGATCCAGGAATACACAGATGGAACTGTGCCCTTCCTCCGTATGCTGGTGCCAAGGAGTGGTGAGAGCTTCCTGGGTTGAGCTGCCTGGCCGGAAGCCGAACTGGTGCGGGGAGATGGCATTCCTGTCTAGGAGAAGGCAGAGAAGGAAGTTGTGGACTATCCTTTCGTGTAGCTTTCCAACTAAAGACAGTAACAAGATTGGCCTATAGTTACTGACCATGCTGGGTCACCCTTCTTGTGAACTGGAACCACGGACACCTACCAGTCTATAGGCACCTTGCCAGAGCAGAAGGATGCATTGAATATGCAGGCAAGTCTGTCGCAGATGGAGAGAGAGCAGCCCTTCATGATAGCTGAGATCTTGTCTGTGCTTTTTTACTATTACTACAAGATATGTAGTCCCTTGCCTTTGTATTTTTGTTTAAATAGAGAATAACAGTGTTTAGTTTAAAAGATATGGAGAGCAAGTCACATGGATCCCATTTGGGTCTCCAACACAGGCTCCAACCCTGAACCAGGAAGTAAATGAACTTCCAGACATTCAGTTTCCTTTTCACATATCACCGTAGCACTATAGTAATATTCCTGCTTGTCAATTCTGATCTTTTTGAAATACAATAGTTAGCTAGGGCTATAGCTAGTTCTACTAGCCAGCACTTGAGCTCTTCTTGTCAGTACGTCTTTGCTGACAAAGTAGTTCTCTTCAGAGCTGGTGGAGTTGGCACTTAAGTGCTTGGCACTAGTCGGTGTGGGTCATGGATCCTTGGACGCGTGCTGGGAGTTAAGCCCAGCTCGCTGACACTATGGTGTCTCCACGGCCCCTCACAAATCCTATAAGAAGTACTGAAAATTAGGATGTATTAATTCGTAATTCTACTTAGTGGAGGTTAAACAAAGGGTATGACACTATAAACGATAAGCATGCAACCTAAGTCAGTACAACCTACTCAAATTATCTTATAGCGTAAAAAGACAAAAAGTTTCTAAATCTGCCAGCAGATAAGTTAATGCATGATATGCCATCATCAAAGCTAGGATCAGCTTCCAATGCTTATGACTTGGATCCACATAAGGATCTTTTAGAAAGTAATCGGGACATTCTGCTAGTACTGGTGATCCAGAGAGTGTTCACACCTGAAATACTGAGAATGAAGAAGAAATATTTGAAGAAAATTCTGAAGAAGATTCAGAAATTGAAGAAATTATAAAAATTTTCTGAAGATACTTTAGAAGATAGCATGTTTGAACCATTGTATGAGAATGCCAACACATTAGTGTAAGTGGAGCTTATTGTGCAATAATGGAGTTTAGCTAAAGAGCTTGCTGCCTCTCATTTACAGCAATAACAAAATTACTAGATCCTTCTATTAGTTTGTTCAGCCAATAATACTTACCTACATCTGTACACAAATTTAAAAATTCTTCGGTAAATTTTCTTGTGAGTATACTGCACACTACTATTCCCATATCTGCCATACAGAGTTTTACCTAGTCAAAAAGTATGTACTAGTTGTTCTAATGCTAAATCAGACACTCTCATAGTCACAAACCCCAAAAAAGCAATCAGAAGAGTATTCAAAAGTAAGCTTGTTAAAAGTTTCTATACAAATATAATATTTTATAAAATCATTTGTTTAGTAAATGGTAAAGATATTGTTACAAGTATAAAGTCTAGGGACAATATTTTGGCAGATGTACATGATGGAGATTGATGGAAGGGTACACTGTGTCATGGAATTATCTATAACCGATGGCTTTTCTCCTTGTAAGTCTTATATGGTTACTGCATGGCCACTGTTATTAGCATTGACTATACTACCCCCTACAACATGCATGAATAAAGACAATATAATCAGTCCATTAATAGTTATCACTAGTACAATTCAAAATAATGCGAAAGATTAACATGATGTGAATTTGTATATAAACATGATAATAACTTGATTGTGTCCATACATTTTTAGGAATGTTATAAGTTATAGTTATAAACCAAAATTGAGGTTTGTATGCAATTTATAAACTCCGAGACACGAGGGCGCAGCCCGAGTGGCGAGGATTTATAAATCGAAATACAAACCTATTGATTTTGGTTTATAACTATTTTATAGCCAGAACATAAACAACGAGCAAAGTATAGCGTTAGCTATCTTAGTAATTGTATTAAAGTACCCAAACTCTTCATTATTCCATTTTGCTTTGATCTGCCTTCTACCATAATTATGGTTGCTAAGAACTATATCAGACTTTCCCCCGCTAATACATTTTCTTACGGGCATACCAGACTGTATCAGATTTATAGTTCTTAACGACAAGCGCGGTCGCTCGGGTAACGGGCTATAATTATGTAATGTTGACCTTGAAGAGAAATATAGATGCACTTGGCCACAGTTGATGACACTGGTACTGCAACAAGCACATTGGTCTTATTTTGTACTATAGCTAAGTTTAGATATTTTATAGCTCATGGATTTCGTCAATTTAGATATTCTTGAAGCTCAAATTTTGTCCACAATGTTGATTTTTAGATACTGAAACATTTATAATTGCAAAATTTTGAGTATGCAGGTTAACTGTACCTGCTGATTTAAGAGCAGTAAAGAACAATCCATATTTTTATGACTTACGCGACCCTTAATTCTTTTATGGTTAGAATGTAATACCCAACACAATCTGTTGATAATTGCAGCTAAATTAGGGCTAGCCATCATCCTTCCTTTTTAAGCAGCACCTGTCTCATCCTAATAATTATGAACAATATGTGGAAGTACATAACTAGCTCCATGGCAATTGGTACGTATAAAGCTATTCATGCTTTCAAAGCCGACAACTGTAAGCCCAGAGTGGCCCCGGTTGTGTATACACTGAGAGATGAATAAGAGCATGATGTTTGCAGTACAGAGTTCTTCACCATATAATTCAGGAACTAGTTCTTACAATAGATTGAGATGCTCATGTGCTATGGTAACATTTGCTAAAGTAATCATGTCACCTAGTAAAAATATGCATTGCTGAAATGAGCAAGGACAGATGGTGAATGTAATCTTGGTGTAAAGTACCTAATAGTATCTGGCAAGCTATAATATAAAAGCCGTGCACAAAATTCAGAGGTTTTCCACTGCTTGAAGCTTGATACTGATCTTGGTGACCGTATGAATTCTTGAGGTGGCTCTGTGCCGTAATTGTTTATCAATTTCTTCAGTGACTCGTCGAAGATTGAAATGACTAGAATGATTTTTTGAATCAAGGAAAACGGACAAGAGTCATCATGAAACACCCTCCAAAACAGCATGCATGCAATCCACTGGAATTGCTAATGCTAAATCTAGATACATGAAAGACTACGCTTGCCTTTGATATCAAATATTGGTCTTTTCTCTTCCTTTGCTTTATTTGCATGCTGTTCAATTGTAGTGCTGCTTCGTGGCCCATGTTGTTCATTTGGTAAGAATACTTGCCAGTGAAACATATGTACCTTTGTCATGGCAGTATAGACTCATTAACAAATTAGCCTTCACTATTTTAATTCCCTGAAAATATACCAACTTAGCTTCCCACAGTATTTCTACCACACTACGCAGCGTAGTTGTTTAAGTTCAAGCCCTTCACAAGAAGACTCTGCACACGAAGACTCTGCACACAGTTCTCCCTGACTGACCTCGAGGATGCACATAGTCATCACTTTCGTCGATATCGGCGATGTTCGTCAAACACTACAAACTTATCATTTAGCTATCTTAGTTACCATTTTTTTCAATAATTTGTGTAACTCACCGCCGCATCTTACTCGTTTGTATTATTTGTCTTTTAAGTGTCAGAGCTATCTTTAGCAGGACAGCTAATAACTGGAGAATCCAGGCAGTGGGAGAGCGAACAAGGAGTTACGACCCCCAATTCTACTCTTCAGCTATACGAGATTTCCTGTTGATCCACTGGCAGACAGGTTTCTATTTCTGGAACCCCGACTTTACCTAGTCTCGCGTTGCCGACCCTTTACCCTCTATTAATACGGAAGGGGGAGGGAAAGGGTCTGGTAACAGTAGTATCATAGACTTGTTAACTCCGTTGCGCTCAGCAGATCTAGATGCCCATTAATACATTCTTACCTCTAGCTCATCTTACCTAGGGTTTGGCAGACCGGGCTTACGTAAAGGCTGACTGTGACGCCCCCGCAGTGGTGTGTCATCAGCCGTAGCCCCCCAATAGCCTTGAGAAGGAGAGATGTGACGAACCCTGATGACGTGGCAATTATCAGTTAGCCCCGGCTCTATTTGCTGCTAATCAGGGTCACTTACATCCCCCCTAAGCCCGGGATCACATCCATAAAGGATGGAGAAATGTCAGGAAGTAATTACTGATATGAATGCTGGCAATTATACAATAACCTAAGTATTGGTGACATAAAACGTTGGTCTCTGCTAATAATTTCCTCTCTCTCTCTCTTTTAAGTGAACAGTAGGTCTACATATCACCTACTGGTGGATTGCTGGGGTGGAGGTGGGAATCAAATAACTTCCTAAGGTGCTCACTCGTCTGCCCGTGAATCGATTGCAGCTGCACCTCGTTATTCACCCGCGCATTACTAACACGTGTTAGATATACCTCACGCTACCCCCACGTGATCTATACGTACTTCCTCCCACACACTTCCTGCAATACTACTTCCCTCAATCAACCCACTTACTTATCCCAGCCCCACCCTCCCCATGCAGTATGTCTGCTACTCTACGTTAACTACATTTAATTACATTAAACTACATTTAACTCCGTTGCGCTCAGCAGATCTAGATGCCCATTAATACATACTTACCTCTAGCTCATCTTACCTAGGGTTTGGCAGACCGGGCTTACGTAAAGGCTGACTGTGATGCCCCCGCAGTGGTGTGTCATCAGCCGTAGCCCCCCAATAGCCTTGAGGGGGAGAGATGTGACGAACCCTGATGACGTGGCAATTATCAGTTAGCCCCGGCTCTATTTGCTGCTAATCAGGGTCACTTACATCCCCCAAGGGGGCCGCTAGCGGCCCATCCCCCCAAGGCAATATAGTTAGGGTAGTAATTGACCTTTAACTCAACTAATACGTACACACACACACATAATTACAAGAGAAAGTATAGAAACTATAGAGTTCAGCATGAGTGTTGTGATTAAGAGTTCTTTGCTAGGACAGTAGACAGTCTAGCCAGCTGCTCACTCGGCATTCTCACATACTGCAGGTATGCTGCACTCTGCCATCGACCTAACGTCTGTATTGTCGCATCCTCAACACCCACCATTGCTGCTGTGGTAGCTGCGCCAATCCTGAAGCTATGACCAGCATATAGCTGCTGGGGGAGGCCACACGCAGACAGTACTGAGCGCAGCTGTTCTGTGAACCATGCCTTCGTCACCACACTTACGTCCGGTCGTCGAAAAAAGATGCCAGGTCCCGAGCCACGAACAGCAATGTACTGCACCACTGCTGTGACTGGGCAGAGCGACAGACCTGTCCGTCCCAACACAATGTCCGCCCCCACACCAAACTGGTCGCACTTCGACCGCCTGAGATGAATGCGGATCATTCGTGGATTATCCCGGCTATCGACTGCCACATCACGCCACATGACAACTGCCGTGTCCTGCCCTATCTGGGTCGAGGCTGGCAGCAGCTCTCCCAACCTGAAGAAGCCAAAGAAAGCAGTACATGCTATCGCCCATATCAGCTCCTTGTGCGGGTGACTCATTGCCATCAGCTGGACCTTGATCTGTCCCAATACAGACGCTGTGATTGGTAGACGAGTGCGTGACGGGGGACCAGAAATAGCCCTTACCCGCTGAATCCCAGCTTGCACTCTCCTCAGCATGGGCATGGAGGACTGATCTCTAGGGTCTGGTAAGCCAAGAGAGATCTGCATATTCCTCACGGCCGCCAGGTATCCCTTACCAGTCTGTGGTGCCAAACCCTGATCTGCGAGGAAGGCGGCAAAACTACAAAGCAGCATTTCGGTCACTGGGAAGGGAGACACAACGTTATAGCGATCACAAAACCCATGAAACCGCTTCATTGCAGCCTCATAGGTCTTACGGGTGGATAGGGCCAATCCCTGCTGAAAATAGCGCCGAACTGACTGCGCCATCGCTCCGACACCCAGTCGGCCTGCGGGTTCAGGAGAAGGTCGAGCAGCTGGGGTGACGTGGGTGTTGGTCGTCCTTCGGCCGATGGGACCTTTGACAAAAAAGAAACAAGATTATTCCGTGACAGATCATCCGCGAGATGATTGTTATACGTTTCTATATATTCCCCATATAGGTGACAACCACAACGAGCCTCTACAAATACAAGGCACCTGAGAAGGTGCATGACCCCTCGGTCCTTGCTGGACCGTGATCGGAGGGCGGACACCACAACCTGGTTGTCACACCTGCATCGCACCCGACAGGCCCGCCATGACACGCCCCAAGCTGCACATGCCAAGATTATTGGCACCAGCTCTTTCCCCGCAATCGATAAGTGGTCCGCCCGGTTGTCCCAAGCTACCTGGAACCAGCTGGAGTTATGCCAGGCACCGCAGCCCCAAGAGCCAGAGGCGTCCGTGGTACATACCACCACCGGCAGCGAGCTGGGTGTTTGAAGAAAAGACACTCCATTCCAGCACTGAGCAAACTCCTTCCACCATGCAATGTCCCCTCGGCATGCGCTACTAAGCCGGATCATACAATGACCATCAGACCTATTATCTGTCTGATGGAGCAGGTCAAGAAGTCTCCGCAAGAATGATCGTCCTGATCTGACCACTTTGCACGCGTGGTTTAGGATCCCAACGAGAGACTCCAGGTCCTTTCGGCGGCACGCCATCTTAGCACCCCACTGGTGTACGAGAGACTTCAGCCTCTGAAGTTTCCCCTCCGGGAGACGCAGCTCACCGGCTTCTGTGTCCACCAAGATGCCCAGAAACACTAGCGATGTCACTGGCCCCTCACTCTTCCCAGGTGCCAAAGGGACTCCAAGTCTGGCACAGGTATCCTCTAGGATCTTCACTGCTCGTGCACACTCATCCGACACTGGTGGGGCTACGATGATGAAGTCATCCAGGTAGTGTAAAACATACTGGATACCAGCCTGGCGTAGGCACCAACACAAGCCATCAGCCACCGCATTAAATATTTTCGGTGCTGACCGCAGCCCAAACGGCAAGCAAGGGTCCACATAGATTCTCCCTTCCCACTCTATTCCCTGTAGTACCCGATCTTGAGGATGGACTGGGATAAGTCTATAAGCTGCCTCAATATCCATCTTAGCTAGCAGCGCACCCCTACCCAACTCCTGCACAATTGTTGCCACCTCATCCACTGAAATATAAGACAGTGACACCAAGTCCGGGTCGATACCATCATTTGTGCTAGCTCCATGCGGGAACGACAAATCCGTGATCAACCGGAATTTCCCAGAATCATGACCCTTGGGCACCAGACCAACTCTATTAACGTGCACGATGGGCCTCCATGAGCATGGGAGTGGACCTATCATGCGCCCCTTGCTGAGTTCCCTTGCGATGTACTCGCGAATCACATTTGGCCGAAGCCCAGTGGATGGCATGTTAGCTGTTGCCGATCGCAGCGGAGCTCCCCACTGGAACCCTGTCCTGAAGCCTTCGAGTAGGCCACGAATGATGTACCCCACGTATGCCCTGTCCGGGTGATTAACTAAGGCTGCCTCCCAGGCATCAGCATCCAGGAGGGTACTCACTGCCATCAGCTCCTGATGTGTGTGACAGTCAGTGGGGCGGCAGAAGTCCATAGTGAGGAGATCAGCAGTGCGCGGATATAAATCATCCCAGCCTACACATGGGACAAGAACCAGCCATAGTGTCAGTGCGTGACTTAGCCCAACCCAGCGAACAGTACATACACATTTGCAAAACATAAAGACTGATTTTAAGGGGGCCTCGACAGGCCGTCACACCCAATTGGGTGGAGACTTAACCAACCCTCCCTTTCTACCCCTCCCAGCTTGCCCTTCCATAATGAAACCCCCCCACCCTAACTATCAATACCCTGACCAGTGTCACCACAACCCCCAGATAAACCACCTAGGTTACTAACCCTCCCATGACTCTCTAATTGATAATTCAAATCCAAGTCATAACAACCACATAATTCAGATAAAGGTTCATAGATCCAAGTTTATGCAAAACTTTCATCGCCTCATCGCAGGCCACGAGCCTTTAACAGGGGCTGCTGGGCCACGAATAGGAGAGCGAGGGCGCTGGCCACCTTGAGGGCAGGCAATGGCTGGGTGCGATCCCCCACAGGTCCTGCAGCTGTGAGCAAACTTGCAGGATGCAAATCGGCAGCGTCCCTCATTGAAACGCCGACAGAGCTCACCAGAGCGACTGGCCTGCCTGGTGGTTGGGGTGTTTGCTGGACCTTGTCCACTGAGTGATTTCTGCCACGCCATGGGCCCCACTGGCCACGGCATCCAGAGCTGGCTCGGATTCTGTGGGCACTGATGGGAGAGGTGGTCGTCCTGGAGGCAATGTCCGCATCTCGGGATTGACCTTGCCCTGCCTGTGAAGGCCTCACTGTAGAGGCGAGAGTCCGGCACAGACCAGTTCAAATCCCTCCTAGCAAGTGCCTCCCGCCTGAACTGGCGATCGTAGGCAACCCATCGACCTGCCTCGTAGTTCCTCTCTGCCCTCACTATCATCGCCTGATAGGCAAAGAGTTCAGGAGCCTTGTGAGGGAACCTCGCCGCCACCAGTGCGGCCATGAGCGAGTAGCGTTCGATCCACTGTGAAATGTCAGTAATCGGGGGCCGGCTGGGTGGGTGGGGCCGGCCTGAGACAGACTCTGGCAAGGTATCAGCCGCCACCTCGGCCATCTCGACATACTCCAGGTCAAGGATTCTCTTTGTCACCTTTTTTGCCAGCGAGGCGGCCGGGTTAAAGGGGCCAGGTTTCAATAGAGACCCGTTGCCCTCCCTCTTGTCGGGCGCCAGGGCTGCTGACGCCAGCAGATCAAGACCGGGCGACCCCACCCCCATGGTAGGAGCGAAGGTTGAGAGGTCCGCCAACGCACCATGTGCCTCAGGCAGGATGGAACCTGTAATAAAACCACATCCCCGTAAGCGAAACTCAATCGATGCTCACATCGGCAGGGGCCAGGTGACTAGAGCATACTCTAGGGCTAGCGTGCCAGCTTGAGCGACTAAAGCATATTTAGGGCAAGCGCGCCAGATAGAGTGACTTAAGCATATTTAGGGCAAGCGTGCCAGATAGGGCGACTAAAGCATATTTAGGGCAAGCGTGCCAGATAGAGTGACTAAAGCATATTTAGGCAAGCGCGCCAGATAGAGTGACTTAAGCATATTTAGGGCAAGCGTGCCAGATAGAGCGACTAAAGCATATTTAGGGCAAGCGCGCCAGATAGAGTGACTTAAGCATATTTAGGGCAAGCGTGCCAGATAGGGCGACTAAAGCATATTTAGGGCAAGCGTGCCAGATAGAGTGACTAAAGCATATTTTGGCAAGCGTGCCAGATAGAGTGACTTAAGCATATTTAGGGCAAGCGTGCCAGATAGAGCGACTAAAGCATATTTAGGGCAAGCGTGCCAGATTGAGCGACTAAAGCATATTTAGGGCAAGCGCGCCAGATAGAGTGACTTAAGCATATTTAGGGCAAGCGTGCCAGATAGAGTGACTAAAGCATGTTTAGGGCAAGCGTGCCAGATTGAGCGACTAGAGCATATTTAGGGCAAGCGTGCCAGATTGAGCGACTAAAGTATATTTACGGCAAGTGTGCCCGATTGAGCGACTAAAGCATATTTCGGGCAAGCGTGCCAGATAGAGCGACTAAAGCATATTTAGGGCAAGCGTGCCAGATTGAGCGACTAAAGCATATTTAGGGCAAGCGTGCCAGATTGAGCGACTAAAGCATATTTAGGGCAAGCGTGCCAGACTGAGCGACTAAAGCATATTTCGGGCAAGCGTGCCAGATAGAGTGACTAAAGCATATTCAGGGCGAGCGTGCCAGATTGAGCGACTAACACATATTCAGGGCAAGTGTGCCAGGTAGAGCAACTCGCAAGAGCCGGATAGCGTAAGAAATGCACAACTGCCAACCATATGTACAACGGCAGTGCTAGGTTCAGTCAACATGCAGACAGGTAAGGCATCCCAGGGACCACTCAGCATGTGGCTGGGTACATCCTTATATCAAATGCATCATTAGGAGAAATACCTAGACCAGGCATAAAATTAACTTGCCACAGCTATGACCTAACCCCCACTTGAGGACAAGCCCAGACTCACCGGTGCCTGTACGGGTTGAAGGCTCCTCTGAGTTGCCTGCCATAGCACCAGGGGGTCTATCTTCCAACTCTCCAGTGGGAGGTACTACCCTGGTGGAACCTAGAAGGTCGCCTCCATGGTCCCGATAACCATGCCAGCTGCTCCTGAGTGAACGGAGCTGGTGGAGGCGGTGGAGGTGAAGCCATGTATATCTCAAAGGATATTGTAAAATACAAAATCAAATAACTTCCTAAGGTGCTCACTCGTCTGCCCGTGAATCGATTGCAGCTGCACCTCGTTATTCACCGCGCTTTACTAACACGTGTTAGATATACCTCACAGATATACCTCACGCTACCCCCACGTGATCTATACGTACTTCCTCCCACACACTTCCTGCAATACTACTTCCCTCAATCAACCCACTTACTTATCCCAGCCCCACCCTCCCCATGCAGTATGTCTGCTACTCTACGTTAACTACATTTAAT
>WLWD01003869.1_pt1 | contig 30119 bp, 23 predicted proteins | sample 6712731 | NCBI WGS metagenome assembly WLWD01 (sample SAMN12718690, study PRJNA576275) | sponge metagenome | isolation source: marine sponge | host: Mycale hentscheli | place: New Zealand: South Island, Marlborough, Capsize Point | collected 2014-11-01
CATTGCCCCGGTAGAACGTCCACGTTTGAATGGTGTATTAGTCAAAAAAATCAAATTGTTCGTATAAAATGGAGAAGATGTTGGCTAGCGGACTTTTTTTTTTTGACGTAATTTTTTGAGAGTACAGTAAAACATCGATTGTCCAAACTAATTAGGGGTTTGGGTGTTGTAAAATTTATTCATTTTCTGTCAGACAAGAGAAAGTGACATGGATCATCGTTCACTGTCAACAAGTAGCTCTTCCCTTCTTCAACTGCTTGCAAACTTTTACTCTCAATAGAAAAAAAAATTATCTACCTTTAGTGTCATTGTTTCTGCACAAAGATCTGAAGGCAGCTGCTTTTGCAGCAACAAAAAAAAAAACATGCCTGAAATATATAACCATCAGGCGCATGTGGTCTTTGTTTTTCTGGTTTGACCGATTACACGCGAATAAAAATTTTAATTGCGCCTCACGTAATGCGGTCACGGGCGCACACGAGACAAAGAGGATTGATTTGGTGGTAAGGTGACACTAAGCGAGAGAAAGAAGACGAATGTTTGAAGATTGCCTCGGGGACAGTATTATCGAACGATAGAGTACGCTCTAGGCTATTGGGAAAGCATAAATTTGACGCTAAGGAGCTGTTCCCGACTTAAAAATAACAAAGTACTCGCACCGTTTGGCCAAAACTTTTTATGGCATCACACTAAGGCTCTTAGTAAGCACACTAGTAAGGTTGGAAGTATGGTTTCATGGCTGAAGCAGTTTGCTACTCGACCATAGAGGTAAGAGAAAGTGTTTTTGCACACATCTGTCTTACATTCAGGAAGAATTTGTTGATATTTATTTAGGGTGTGGTTTATTTTGAACTGAGCAATCTGTTATAAATGTTGTGAAAAGAGAAGCTTTTTATGGCTTTAGTGTAAGAAACAGGTACATCACAAAAATTGTTATAACCTGATATGCACACAGTTAGTAGTTACTTGCTAATTATATCAAAGTCTTTAATCAGGTATAACCATAATATCAAATACAAAAGGTGATAGCACAAATGAAAATGACTGGCAATGACTAACTGGTAAAATGAGATAGAACAAGGTTACGGTATACAATTTGCTCATTAATTATTCATGAGTTACTGTTTTTGTTTGTATCATCCACTACACTTATTTTTATGAACTATGCTCCAAACATGAAATTATAATGTGTTCAAGTTTCTTTATTAGCTAGCTCTTGCTTTTCAATGAGCAGCCAGCAAGGCTTGACCGAGGACCCCCGAGGCAGATTTTCGGCAGATTTTCGGCGTCAAATCTTGGCTTCATCATCACTCCTAGCTTTAGTGTGACAGCTCCCCTGGCTACTTTAGGACTTACTCGAGGGCCAGTCATAGCGATTTTGGCTCAATGGGCCATGGATCTCCAGATATTCACGATTTTGTGCCTTAGAGACGCCATTTTATCTTGATCTGGGAGACAAAACTGAGATTTTCTCGACAACCGTCAGCTTTCTTCACAAAAACTTTTTGACTGGCCCTGCAATGATGTTCCTACAATTAGATAGTGCAGCCTATGCGGCAGAGTTGTTGACGACCATGCTGTAATTTGACGCCGAAAATGTTATATTTGCAGGAGGTCGATCTTGGGCTGCCTATTCGCTATGAAGAGCTGACTACTAAAGAAATAGGAACTTTTAACAGCAAACTTTCATTGTTTTAAGTTTAGTTACATAAAAATAAGTGTAGTTGGTGATATAAACAAAAGTTGTAACTCATGAATAATTAATGAGCAAACTGTATATCGTAACCCAAAGGAATTCTGTAGTAGACCGCAATACCACAAACCACAGACATGTAGTTACACACAGTACAATTCATTGCACAAGTCACAACACTTCCCCCTTCTTTAGTTTATTTCTTCTCAAATCCATAGCGATCTGGGGGTGAACGCACTCGAGTTGATCTTCGGGAAGAGATGCTCTGATTCCACTTGGCTCGATAGCTGGTTCAATACTTGCAGGTAACACTTCAGATGACCTTTCTGAGTTAGAGTTCTCATTAACTGATGAGGTCATGCCCACATCTGCCTGTGGTGGAGACTGAGTTGACTCTGGAGGTGGAGTTGAGGTTGTACTCTCAGGATTGAATGAAACCACACTAAACTCATTGTCCACACGACATCTAATAACTCATCTAATAACTCAACCGGCTTCTAAGCGAATTTTGTAAGATACTGGTCCGGTCACTTCCTGTATCACACCAGAAATCCACCTCTCACTCTTGCTTGCAAAATCCTCTGCGTACACTTTCTGACCATGCAGTTTGGAACTCCCTGACTGGCTTCTTCTTATCATGACACTGCTTCTGCTTCCACTGTTTCTTTCCACGGACATTTGTAAATCAGGCAACCATAAATCAAATCATGTTCTCAGCTTGCGTCCCATAAGCAACTCCGCTGGAGCTACTCCGGTTGTTCAGTGTGGCGTTATTCTATAATTTAACAAAAGCCTTGCTAGCTTGTCTTCCACAGACTCTCCCTCCATCTGGCGCTAAAAGTCTGAACCGCTCGTTCGGCTAAACCATTAGTGGAAGGATGGTAAGATGCTGATGTAATATGTCTTACACCATTTGCATGCATAAATTTCTTGAAAGTAAGTGTATGTGTAGCCTGCACCATGGTGGTTTGCTAGGCCATTCCCAAGGATGCAATTGGGCTACCACTGAAGCAGATCTAGTAGATTGACATCTCCCACAGCTTTTCACCAATGATGCAATGTCATCATCCAATCCAGGCCGGCCACCACACATAACTTCTGGCTAAAGCTTTCATTTTACTGACACCTGGATGTGTATCGTGCAACTTTCTAAAACTTTCTGTCTCCCCTGTATTGGCACCCACTATAACCTGAGCTCCCCATAACACACAACCTTGCAAAAGACTCAGTTCATGTCTTCGATTAAAATACGGTTTCATATCTTGATTGTTAATTTACGGACTTGGGATAAAATGGGGTCTCTGTCTGTCCATATTTTAATATTGTCTACCGTGGTTGCAGTTGATGATAAACGGTTAACAAGTTGTACCAAATCTGCAGGGCTTGGACATTCGGTCGTTTGGGACCTCGGTAGACGACTGAGGGCATCTGCATTACTCAAACTTTTCCCTGCTTTATATCTAATTGAATAAGTGTAGGTACTCAGTGTTAAGGCCCACCTCTGAATTCGTGCAGAGGCTAAAACTGGAATTTGTTTCTTCTCATTAAAGTGATGTGACAAAGGCTGATGGTCAGATTCAATGATAAAAATAGTGGTGAAATTTCTTCACACCATACACACTGCCAGACCCGCTTTCTCTAATTGGGAATAATTTTTCTCTGCAGCTGATAATGTCCTGGAAGCATATGCAATAGGTTTTTCTGACCCATCCATCACTCATAACATGCGACAATACAGCACCTAAGCCATAAGAAGAGGCGTCACAGGCCAGAATCAAAGGCTTTGAACTATCGAAATGCACCAATAATGAGTCGGCTTGTAATGCATTTTTAGCTGATTGAAAAGCTGACTCTTGAGCTTTGTTTCATTTCCATGTAGTATTCTTTTGGAGTAGCTCATGCAATGGCGCTAACTGTGACGATAAATTTGGCAAAAACCTGCCATAATAGTTTATAATACCAAGAAATGCTCTCAACTCAGTGATATTGGTAGGTGTTGGGGCCTCTTTTATTGCTTGAATCTTTTTTTCTGTTGGGTGTAACCCATGTTCATCAATTACATAACCCAAATATTCCACTTGTGATCTCAAAAATTGGCATTTATCATAATTTAATCTGACATTAGCTTCATCCAAAATACTTAATACTTTTTCGAGTGTTTTTAAATGCTCTTCTTGAGTTGGGTCAGTGATCCAACATCTTACACCCTCAAGCAAATTTTCCATGCCCCTTTGGAAAATAGCTGGTGCCGATGACACACCAAAAGGTAATCGGTTAAACTGAAACAACCCTTGATGGGTATTTATGGTAACAAATTGTTTTGATTCTTCCTCCAATTCAATTTGTAAATAAGCCTGAGACAAATCCAATTTAGTGAATTGTTTAACCCTGACATTGCAGCAAATAACTCCTCAACTCGTGGAAGAGGATATGATTCAATTTCTGTTACTTGATTAATAGTCACTTTAAAATCACCACAGATACGAACAGAACCATTCTGCTTCAATACTGGGACAATAGGTGCAGCCCACTGTGAACTTTGAACTGGGGGAAATTATCTTTTCACTAACCAATCTGTTTAATTCTTTTTCAACCAAACTCTTCATTGTAAAAGGAACCGATCGAGATTTAAAAAATTTCGGTTGGGCATCAGGTTTTACATTAAACTTTGCTTTGATACCTTTGATAGTTCCAAGATCTTTCTCAAATACATTTTTTAATCCAGTTCCTGCCCATTAAACTTGGACCAGAACCATCCACCACATACAAGAGTAATACTAATTTCTGCCCCTTACTCTCGACATTTACATTCCATACCCCCAAAATGATGATATGCTCACCAGTGTACACAGTCGTCTCCTTCAGAGGTTCCACTTGAACTTTGCTCGCTTTGCAAATACTGTGTGATATGTACCACTGCTATCAACGACAACGCTGCCCCTGTATCGACCTCCATCTTGAGCGGGTAGGAGTTGATGAGGACCTATTCTTTGATCACATCCTCCGCTTCGTTCTGTACATTGAACAGGACATAAGGGTTTCCATCGTCATGATGATCTTCGTCTACTGAAACTGCATATGTCGATCTTGCTTTATTCTTGAACTTGCACATTTTCTCGATGTGTCTTAACTTGTGACAGTATCCACATTTAGATGTTTTAAACTTGCAAACTGGAGCCAAATGCTCTCCCCCACAGCGATAACAAACGATTTTCGACTTCTCTGCCTTCTGATGATGGTCCTTCGAGTCGCCTTTGGGCTTGCTCTGGTGGTTTCCTCGAGGTGAATGTCGTTGCTGTGAGTATCGATGGCTTTCAGCGCGACCATGGGCACTGTTGAAGATGAACCTGTTGCTGCTTGACTGTTTTTAATATCTCGGCTTCCCTTCTCCGCCGCTTCAATCGAGTTAGCCAGTTCCAGCGTCTTTGCACAGGATAAGTCCTTTTCAGCTAACAGACGCTGCTGAATTTTGTCATGGTTGATTCCGCACACGATTCTGTCTCTTAGCATGTCGTTTAAACTAGCTCCATAGCTGCAATGTTCTGCTAGAACCCTCAACACTGCCACATACACTGCTACAGTATACTCTCGCCCTGAGCTCTTGCTCGGCTGTTAAACTTTGAACAATGATGGACGGTTTCGGGTCGAAATGAGATTTAAGTACCTCTACCAGCTCTTCATATGATTTTGAAGTGAGGTCACCCGAATCTACTAAGCTCCTTAGTAACTTGTAGGTCGCTGATCCGACTGCCGACAACAGTATCGAACGCTTCTGTGCTCCGTCATCAACTTTATTTGCAGCAAAATAGTGAGTCATTCGTTCTGCATACGAAGTCCATTCTTCCTTGTGCTGATCGAATTCGGAAACTAGCCATAGTAAGTTCAAATAATCCTCGTCGCCAGTTAGTTGTTATAACCTGATATGCACGCTGTTAGTAGTTACTTGCTAATTATATCAAAGTCTTTAATCAGGTATAACCGTAATATCAAATACAAAAGGTGATAGCACAAATGAAAATGACTAACTGGTAAAATGTAGGTCTTTAAGTGCACAAAGGAATTCTGTAGTAAACCACAATACCACAAACCACAGACATGTAGTTACACACAGTACAATTCATTGCACAAGTCACAACAAAAATGATAGAATATTTGAGTGTATTCAGTTTGGTACTCCAAGGTGTCTTTACTTTTGATGTGCTGGTAGGCTGCATTGTTGACAGAATAGTTGGTGATCTTACTATCAAGTGCAACTGGTCATAGCATAATAGAAGTATATGTCAGAGGGCTCCCTGCAGTCTCACCTGTTGTATAACAATATTTGTTTTTACTTATTGCTATAAAGAATGTGGTTAAAATTCCTGTAGAAATCGCTACTTTTCAGAATCATCAATTCCGTTCTCTCATCAGAGTCCTTGACCATCTAGCAACTACTGCAGTCACTACACCCATCAGTACTGAAGTCATTCTTCCTGTCATCAAACTCCTCGTCACTACCACCAGAGTTACTGCCATCCTGGTCACTGCCATCCTTGTCACTGCCATGCTGTGCCAGGTCAAGAATATTGTCTTCATCACTAGGATGCTGAAGTGCCAGTGTTCCACTTGCCAAGATAGCTTTCTACTTGTCTTATCATGAGCAGTTATAGCTAAAGTAATATTGGTTTCTAAAAAATTATTCTGTGTACCTTTATTATATTATGAAATATATTTTCAATTTATACTTTATCAGAAAGAAGTTTTATTGTTGTGACAAAATTTACTCAACATTTTCTTATGGCAGTCTATGTATTTTATAAGCCTAAAATATACTTACAACAATATAGAATTGTCTGCAATTGTGATTGGTGGCTTCCTTGACTCCACGAAGCTGTAGGGCGAAATGGACGCGAAGACACATTTTTGACACATTTTCGCGTCCTCCGCGGTTATAGATTTTTCTCAATTGACGCGTATTTGCGTCTTCCGCGATTAATCGGTTAATTACCGTTTGGGATTATCGACATAACAGTTTCACTGCATGATGAAAAGTAGTAGCTCGTTTTGTCTCAATTCAAGTGTACTCTCAAAAGACTACTTTCTCTTTCCTTATAATACTCCACTCCTAATCTGTATCAGTTTTAGCAAAAAAAAAAAAACAACAACAAAAAACAACCCCTAGATAACCTTCATGAAATGCTTGCTTTTTTTTTTTTTTTTTTTTTTTTTTTTTTTTTTTTGTAGAATGGTCTCGTCCGTCATGGTGCAGCATGGGACGTGGGGTCGGCTATGCAGGTCACGTCTCTGTCACTTCGTCAGGTCGGCTCTGTCAGGACTGGAACTCCCAGTCACCACACACCCATACCGTCTATTCTGGTACGGCTATCCATGGAGCCCTGAACCAGTGCCGCAACCCAGAGGGGCGTGGTACCCGACCTTGGTGCTACACTATCGACAGGAATGTCAGATGGGAGTATTGTGACAATGTGCCGAAATGTGGTGAGTGATTTGTCCATCACCGCTCATGTGGTGAGGTTATTGCATAATAGATTGGGAATGCCCCTGCTAATCTGATTTGTGATGACCTGAAATGTCATATTTGAGATAGTATTGAAGTAGTGGTTAGCTAATAGTGTGCTTATCTGTCTGCAACGACAACAGTATGTATTCATGAATAATTCATTAGCTATATTGGGTTGAGTATCATCAGCAATGGATAGGTAAAGCATTGTAAATGAGTGGGTCAAGAAATGTTAGTGAGAAAAAGTGGCAAAGGCCATGTGTGTAGTGAATAGTAAAAAGTAAAAACTAGGCTGATCATCATCAGTAATGCGGTGGTGTGTGTGTTCATGAAAAGTTGGGTTGGTAAAGCATCGTCAATAACACTTGGGACAAGAAGGGTAAAATGGACTGATGTAACCAAAATGGTGAAGATAATAACAATGGATGAAATACTTAAGACAGTGCATCAAGCGCCACTGTGTGGCGGGGTACTTGCTATTATAATAATAATTATTTTTTATTTTTTTTTATTTTATTTTATTGTTGTTGTTGTTTGTTTTCACCACCAGAGGCTTGTGTTTCTTACACGGAGACTTTCTGCAGCAGTCTTCAAGGCTATGGCCATGGTGGTCTGGTGTATCTGAATCGGCACGAGTCCCAGTGGAGCAGACGCGCTCTGGACGGTGCCGAGCTGTGGATGAACAGGGAGTGGCATCGCCTGAGGGTCTCAGCATTCAACCTGTCCAGTGCTTGCCTACTGAATCTGAGGGAACTCATCTGCCATAAGACCGTGCCACTGTGCAGTCAAGGTGAGGTGGAATATTGGTGGGGAGAATATAATTGAAAGAATATAAAATCACATAAACGATCAGATGGCGCAATATTGATTTTTCAAATGTTTGTTTTTTGTTGTTGTTTTGTTTGTTGTTGTTTTTTGCTTGTTTTATGTTATTATTGGTTGTCTATTTTGTATGCGCAGTGTCATTTGATGCAGTTCTCACGTGATAAAAATTGTATATTCATTCTCACCTTTAGTTTTCTTTCATGTGATGTGTTCACCATCATACTGAACTTGAAGTGTGTTCCATTTATATTGGTAGCATTTCGAGATGAAGTATATATACATTCTGTATTTACCAAAGCTTTAGTTTTCTAGAAGCCCAAGTGTAGTTTTTAGCAGCACACTAAAGCTTAGTCCCACTGGTAGACACGAATGCTGGTGTCGAAGTGCTGGACCTTGCAATGCTGAAGAGAAGTAGTTGCCTCCCACTGGCTCACATGGCTGGCTGTGTTCATACTTAGCTGTGTGTGTTGTTTAGTCAGCTGACAGAGTGAAGCTGCAAGTTGCTTTGGTCTTCCCCATGGCTACATAAGGTCCAAAATGGTCGGCCATTGGACTATTTCATCACATGTGTTGCTAGTGTGCCACCGTGGCAAACTTGTGACTTTGGTGTCTTACAATTTCCAGTTTGGTTTAGTGGCATTATCCCTATACATATATTCACTATTGTGCACTTTAATCTTTTATCTTTGATAGTTTAAATCTTAAACCAAGGTTGGTTACTCAGTGAATAAGAATACTAAAGCCACACGTGTGTGTGTGTGTGTGTGTGTGTGTGTGTGTGTGTGTGTGTGTGTGTGTGTGTGTGTGTGTGTGTGTGTGTGTGTGTGTGCTTACAATGGCAATTGGGTGCACATCAATTTCTCTATTTACTGTGCTCAGTTTCCAATATTGCATTCTTCTGTGTAATAATTAACTTCCAGATTCCGCTGTTGCTCTGAAGATGTGTTCTGATCACTGCAAGGCGTCCAAACTGTTCTGCTCTTGTCCAGGTAGTCTTGAGCGCAAGATAGAGACAGACATGGAGCTAGATACTGTCACCTTCTCTACGCTCGAGTGTGGCCTGGATACTGAAGAGAACTCTGACAGGTGCCTGACCTCCCAGGCCTTTGCTCTGGCCACTGGCCGTCTCAGTGAGTCTCTCAATGCATCACGGCAATCACTCCATAACCTCTAACTCTTGCCTTTTGAGCTTGATTATTCAGTCTTTGAACTCCGAGTTTAGTTGTGGTGGTATTGAAGTGTTCTGGAATCTTTCTCCTTTACATGAAGTGTCTGGTAGAATAGATATTAACTTCAACTTTATACCATGCATTAATTAATAGATAGTCCCGTTTAAGCCCCGTACCAAATGGAACAGGCAAGCGTAATAATAGTTTGAAGTCCAATATGGAAAATGATGACCAATAGTTGTTGCAAGGAGTGTTTGTTTGTTTTTTGTTTGTTTGTAGTTGTTGTCATTAGTTTGTTCTACATTTTAGCTTCACTAAATCAATCCTTGCTGTCGGTGTGTGTGTGTGCTTTACAGCAGTAGCAGATATATCCTCATTAAAGATAACAGATCGCAGCCAGTCATACAACGGGACAGTGTCTAGAACTCACTCGGGACAAACATGCCGGCCCTGGGGCTCACTGCTGCCAGAAGCCGAGAACTACTGCAGGAACCCTGGTAAAGTGACCACCAGGCCGTGGTGTTACATCAACGACTCTGCCTGGGAGCATTGTGACATTCCTGATCCCAAGAAGAACGCTGGTGAGTTTATTTGCTGGTGCTGAGGGCCAGTTCAACTGATGTTAATTTACACCCTTGATCTGATTGCATTTGTAATTGACAACTAAACACTTCTTCCCCCGCGACAATTCTTGAAGGTGCTATGAATCATTTGTTCCAGATTACACTTCACTTGCGGTTGCATTTTATGAACTTTATTGTCTTGGAACACATGTAGCCTGTTCTGTGAAGTGCGCTTGATTGATGAGTGGTAACTTAAAAGATAGTGGAGGACATTTTCCAGTTATGAATGATTGTCTGCATATGTGTGTGTGTGTTTGTGTTGACTTCGGGTGCCCACACCACTTGCTGTTGTGAAAATGCCTGTCCTGCAAGTTCTTAGCCCGGCTCCAGGAGGTTTCCTTGCACAGTTCATAGTGCCTGCTAAGTGCACATGCATTTTGGCTCTGCCAGGTGCGCGTGACTAGCAAGATTTGAACTTTTTTTTTTTTTTCTTTTTTTTTTTTGCATGCATGGGTTTGTGAATTGGGGGGAATGGCTAGCTGTATGTGAGAAGCACTAGCTGAATTTCCTAAATATTGGTCACGTTAAGTAGTGTTAAAAGTTGATAATGACACACTAGTAGCTCCAGCTTTTGTAGCCGAAACACAAAACTGTAAGAAAAATAGACTGTCTTCTTACGCTACTTAAAGTGTACCTACCAGGCATCTTGCTAGCTTAATTGATACTTGTTGACTAATAAATTTTAATTATGTAGTCAAGAGTCTTTGATCATGTGGGTGCATGCTACATGAGGGGGGTAAACCACGCCCCTAACTTCGTTTTTTTTTGTTTTTTTAAAAATTTTATATTATGATTCAAGTTTTATTTGACCGTAACTAAAGATAACCAAATTAAACCAAATTTATAATCTCAGTGGTATTTCTTATTTACCAGCAGAATTTCTCTTATATTACTTTACTCTGTTTGCAGTTACTGAGCCATTGATAACCACTGCCATTGTGGGATTCAGTAACTTTGCCATCAGTATGGTCACTTTCTTCATTGTGCTTGGGATCTCCATCATCTTGGGTGCTGTCTTTATCGCCATGGGAGTGTTGTACATAAGGCGAAAGAAGATGCAAAAGGGACTCGTCGTCGCAAAGATTACCACACCAAAACACTGGGACTACGCCAGAAACACCGCATATATCAAAGTTGAACCTCTGTCTAAAGACACCACTATGTATGCCAAAGTCGAATCTCCATCTAAAGACTCAAAGCTTAAGAAGGTCATCGATAGCTTTCCACAATTTGACAAGTCTTCCATTCACTATGTTCGCCAGATTGGCCAGGGAAACTTCGGAGTTGTTTTCTATGCCAAGGCAGAATGTATCGTTCCTGACGAGAAACTCACGGAGGTAGCAGTGAAGACTCTGAAAGAAGAGTCTTGCACGGAAGTTCTGGAAGCCTTTGTGCGCGAAGCAAAGTTAATGTTCAGCTTTGACCATGAGAACATAGTGAAAATTTACGGAGTTTCAACAGAGAGCATTCCATATTACCTTATCTTGGAGTACATGAACAAATGTGATTTGGCGCACTTCTTGAGGGACAGTGCCAGCAGTGCCCAGCGTCAACACATGGCATTGAATGATGGCAGGCCACGTTCCGAGCCCCCAGCTCTCTCCTCAGATCAGCTGCGAACTATATGCAAGCAAATAGCCAGTGGCATGAAGTACTTGGCTGGTAATAATCACATCCATCGAGATCTGGCATGTCGCAACTGCCTGGTGAAGTTAGAAGACCCTGAGCAGACTGAATCCAGTCTCACTATAAAAATAGGAGACTTTGGCATGAGCCAAAACCTCTACAAAGCTGGCTATTATCGAGTGAAAGGCTCTGCTAGTCTCCCTGTCCGGTGGATGTCCCCTGAAGCTATCATATATGTCAAGTTTTCTACAGAAAGTGACGTTTGGTCGTTTGGCGTTGTCATGTGGGAGGTGTTCTCGTTTGCCATGCAACCGTACTACGGCATGTCCAACGAGGAAGTTACTGAGGCCATTCGAAGGCACAAGATCCTGAAACAGCCTGTGGACTGTTCGAATTCAATGTACGAAATCATGAAGCAGTGCTGGAACCTGCAGGCCAACTTGAGGCCAACATTTGGGGAGTTATACTCACAATTAGACGAGTTCAGAGCTAACCTGTAATAATGTTTCCCATTCTACTATTTATCAGAGAACCGATTGCAGTTCCCCTCTTTGTCAATTCATGCCATTCTCTTTCATTGATGTTCATACTTCATTTGTTGATTTTGTAAAATAATTTGAGATAATTATGTAGAGTCAGAGTTACAGCTTGGAAAAGTCTTGCCCAATTATGTGAGACTACAATTCAAGCCATTACATGAATCGAGTTCGGCTTTGAGACTAGTTTTCAGACTGATGGTAAAAAGAGACTGGACAGTATAGGTAATTTTTTTTGGCATCATTGAGTAAGGCCTACTTATTACAGCTAGATATATGACAGAGTTAAACATCAAGGTGGTTTAATGTCTACCTAGACTAGACACATTTGGGGGGGGTAGGAGAAATGAATTATTATAGGAGTTTCTATAACCTAGGACTTATGGCAAATAGCTTACAGTAATAATTCAGTGAAATCAATTGTTTGGTGGTGGCTCTGAAAAGAGCCGGTTAAATATAAAAAAAAAAGTTGTAAAAGGTTGTTTAACCGCCGAAGCCGTACAGAGTGCGACCTTGCCTCTTTAGGGCGTAGACAACATCCATAGCCGTGACGGTCTTTCTCTTGGCGTGTTCAGTGTAAGTGACAGCGTCACGGATGACGTTCTCAAGAAACACCTTCAGCACACCGCGGGTCTCTTCATAGATGAGTCCAGAAATACGCTTCACGCCACCTCTGCGGGCCAAACGCCTAATGGCGGGCTTGGTAATTCCCTGGATGTTATCCCTAAGGATTTTTCTGTGGCGCTTGGCACCTCCTTTTCCGAGTCCTTTACCTCCCTTTCCACGTCCAGACATGTCTTCGGTTTTAGTTGTTGTTTATAAGAAACAAACCAGTAGTAAACAATAAACACCAACCGAGTCTCTTTATAATTATTTGTTTCGCGCTATTTTACCCGACCACACCGTAACTCACAATACAGTAGTGTTTTGCGCATGTGCAAATTGCAAGGGATCCAAAAGAGTAAGTGCACAGTGGCGTTATAGTGTGTACTATCTCGACGACCCTTTACAACTCGTTTGGTTGAGTGTAGCGTGGAGCTCTTGTGGCAGGGTGAGACTTGTCGTAGCCAACCTTTTTACTAAGGTGATGTCTGCAGTATTTTACACTTATTTCTACACTCACACACGCCTGCATGTACACACACACACACACACACATATTTTTTTTAGTAAGCAAAACCCTTTACCCAACTAATATGCAGCTCGAGTGTGTATATGGGTCTAGGTAAAGGTCCATTTACAGACTACATTTACAGACTACATTTCCAACTCGCATATCGAACCACACGGCCCAATGCTGTCATCTAGGGGAAGGCAGAAGTTTTTTAAATGACCACAGACAGATTGGTTGCAACAATCTTCTATAAAGTTAGAAAGTTTTATGGTAGAACATTTTCAGTTAATGACCTTCCACTTCATGAGCTGAATTACCAGAAGATGAAGCCTGCCTCTAGGTAGCTAAAGTTGATATACTCAGACACAGATATCATTGCCTATTAGCACCTTATGCAATTACTAAAATAATAATATCAAATGCCTTCGGATTGTTCACCTCTAGTGATGCATAACTGAGTCATTGTAGATTAATGCTTCTTTGGAATGTCATATCTATATGTGACTGGTCTTAATTGAAACTTGTTAATTTGAAAGGGGTAGGTAGTCATCTTTTTACCTGCATATTGGTTGAGAGCTTTCTTTCCTTTGTCAAACTTCAGAAAATTGCAATTGACTTATTTCTTAATTTATGCACACAAATATAATTTAAAAAATGTGATTCTTTTTTTTTTTTTCTTCGTTCATAAAGTGTAGTGACCAGGAAAAAGAAAGTGCTATTAACTGACTAACAAGATACGGTGCATGACAACAACAACAACAACAACAACAAAATAAAATACTAAGTACACAACCATATCATAATAATAATAATAACAATGCGTGGAATGAAAGGAAGACCAATCACTGAATGATGTAATAAGCACAATAACCGAGCATGACCACGAACCCCACCAGCAGCCACGGTATGGACCAGTCCGACTCATAGCCTTGCCCATTCTTTCTCATGTTTTCTTTGATACCTTGAACTTTGTCTTCTAACCTGGCTTTTCTCTCCTCTCTGAGGCGTCTTCGTTCAGACCTACAAATAATAATAATAATAATAAGTTTGCTATTAAAAACAACAACAAACGACTACTACTTACACTATTTAAAATGTGACACTATTTCCTTATTCAATTAAAATGTGACAAAGCACTTCCCTAAAAAAATTACTTACTCTTTTGATGGCAAGTCTTCATCAAATGATTTTTCTTCTTGAACAGGTTCAGTCACCTCACTGTTTCCTGATGCTTCCAATTTTTTTTCCTGTTTTAATTCCATCAACTTCTCTAGCAAGTCCAGCTCTCCGAGAAGTGCTTTCTCCTCTGAAATCTCCTCAAGCCGGCTCCCCCCAGATTTTTTTCTTCCAACCTTGGATGGAATGGGGGGAGGAACTTCTTTGTCATCGTAGTCTCCATTGCCTGCAGGTGAAGACACTCCATTGGTCAAATTAGGAAGAGGAGGAGAGTGTGCTATCTCTCCTCCTCTTCCTTCCGATAAAAAAGAACCCTTGATACTGTTAGCTGGTGCAGTTGTTGACTCCTTGACCCACGGATAAGAGACATCAGAGCCATATATGTCAGTTTTCCCTCCAATGTCGTCTTTCAAGTAGTCCCGGAAGTACGCGCTGGCTGGCCCGGGACTCAGGCTGTGGTTTCTCGGAGGAACAGGAGGCGCTGGCTCGCTGATGGGAAACTCTTCATTACCACTTGTGTCTTTCACATCTCCTTTCTCTTCTTCTTCTTCCTCGCTCAGTGAGTCTTCCGATGTTCCATTTGCCAGGACTTCTGTTGATCCTTCGGAATTACGGGTGACCTGATCCCCGACGTGATCATCGCTGGCACTCGCGACTGCTTCTGATGACACTTTGAAGTCCAAAATGTCGTCCTCCGAAAAGGAAATGTTTGGAGTTAACTTGATTTTCTTCGAAGGGGAACTCGTTGAATCTAAAAAAATATATGGATAATTACAAATTGTGGTTTTTATTGATGAACAGCACTAACAGCTTGTGCCTAAATGCAAGTTATGGCTAAATACTATTATCAGAGCCATGGAAACCTGTTAAAAGAATGGGAGGAAGAGGGAGGGAATTCTGATCAACCCACTTCTCTTGACACCAATCAGCAACAAATATTAAATGAATGCACTTGCCTCGTTCTACTGAATCTGGAGGAGGGGGAGGCGGCTGTGATACATCAGACGGAGGTGGTGGTGGAGAAGGAGAGGAAGGAGGCGGGGCTGTAGTGGGTGGAGGAGGGGGAGGAAGTTCAGACACTAGATGTGGCGATGCCCCATTATCGTAGGGAGCAGTGAAGGGACCTGCAACATCACCAACTCGTTTCACTTCTCCTTCATCCTCTGACTCTTCTTCAGACTCCAAATCGTCAGGCTGAGGTTGAAGTGTCTCAATGGGTCGAGGGGGAAGGGGTGGAGGTACGTCATCGGCATCTACCACCGGAATATTGGAAGAGCTGGACGGCCGGTTAAGGTGAGGATACTTGCGGTTCAAACGTGCCTCTAGGTCCTCATCTTCATCTTCATCCTCTTCTTCTTCACCTGATAAAGTATGATTCAGTTACAGTAGCGTTATCCAGACAAAAATAATAATTTAACTTCGCTCAGACAATTCTAACCAATTATCCCTTCCCTTGCCCCACCCCCTCTCCTTGCACCACTCATATTTGCAATAAAGAACATTTCTTACTTAAACACAATAAGCATAGGTGAAGTATTGTTTCAATTATCTGCATTAAGTGCACACCTCACTACACATTTACTCACTGTCTTCTGTCTCCACCTCCTCTTCCTTCTCATCTTCTTCCGATTCTTCCTCCTCGTTTCCTTCCAAGTCGGCGTAGCTGCTTGGTTCAAGCTCCATGTCTTGCAGTGCTCCTTGAAGCACGGCTATGTAAGAGAACCTCAGCTGGTCGGGCGTCTGCACGAGTCCCAGCCTCTGCTGCCTCATCAACAGCAGAGTGCTCTGTAGATTCGCTGAGTCAATATGATGGGTTTTCTCCAACTGGGCAATGAGAGAAAAAAAGGAAGAGAAAAAAGTGAGAGAAAAAAGTGAGAGAAAAAAAGTGAGAGAAGAAAGGGAGGGAAAAAAAATTGAAATACTTGTACTATGTCTATAGTGTACTTCTTCATGAGCTACAATTTACTACACACACCAACCTTGGCCAAGAGGGCATCAACAATGCAAAATGTGCCAGACCTGCCGATCCCAGCACTGCAGTGCACGACAGCCGGGCCCTTGTCGCTATCCAAGACACCTGCAGCTCGAACAGCGTAGAGGTATTCTAAAAACACTTCAGGGTTCTGGGGCACTCCGAAGTCTGGCCACCGAGTATAGTGGAAGTGGAGGATCTCCCGCGATTCCTCGGTCTGTTAGAACAAAAATTAATATCAATAGAAACGATGTATCCATGATATAGTCACGCTTATGTAGGTCAATAATGTGAACAACAGTGTAACTGCAAGGAGGTGTGGCCAAAACAGTAGTGATGAGAGATTCTATAGAGATGGAACAAATACTCATCGACACCAAACAATTAAAAATCATCTGATGAGATGAGAAATACATTCAAATAAACTATGCTTTACTTATGATGCCAATGTAGTTTAAGGGTATGTATCTGACCATTACTTAAATAATAAATGAAATAATTAATCAATTAATAAATTGCGTGGTTATTTGAATACATGAGATAGTCCTATCAAATATAAAAAGGGCACATGCTACATGACACGTTTCTCAACTAGATTTGGTGCTGAGCTTATGTATATAACAATGAGAATTGCTATCCTCAAACTTAGTGTATCCATCCAGTCATACCTCTGATTTGGAGAGCTTCAGGCGAGTGAGTCTGTAAGAGAGGCCATCTTCATAGCTGATACTCTCAACTATGAACTTGCCGACATCTAAGGGCGGGTCGTTGGGGCCTGGCCAGTAAGGATAACACTTGTTCTACACACACACACACATACCATACAAATCACAACATGCAAACACACCCACTGCCACGCCCCATTCCCCTCCCACTTACCATGCCTCTCTCGACGCACTTGTTAAGCATGATGACCCCTACCGTATTCTGCTCCCATACCATCTGCCAAAAGTGAGGTGTGGTGTGTTGAAGTGGACCCTACACACGCACACACACACATACCAGAAACTGAAATGACACCCATCTTAACAATACCATAGGAAGTCTGGTCCACTATCGTTCCTGGTAATCCAAACAATGGCCAGACATCAGTGAAATGAAATGACAACTTCCCTTAGTCAATAAAAGGATGAAGGGGAGCTAACATACCTGAGGTAAGCCAGGCTGATATATTGTGCAGCCACAGGAAAGGGTTAGCTTTCTCCCTAGTGTATGCTAACAAATGGAAATGGGGGGAAACCAACCAATCTCATTTCCTGGGCAAGAACCATATGATGTGATACTACAATAATAGGGACAGCCCCAAGATCACCAACTGTTCATTTCTTCCTTCCTTTAGCAACTTGAGGTTTAGCCCAGAAGTGTACAGAGGTAAAAGACAAACACGCTCATCCAGCACTAACGCCATTACTGTGGCAAGAACAGAACATGTACTCGTGAAACCAACCGTGCTGAGCTGGATGGAAGTGGAGCATTAATTAAAAGTGTCAGATTATTCACACCTCATTCTGGTCCCTGGGATCAGACTGTTGGTATCTCGAGAAAAAAACAAAAAAAAAACAAAAAAAAAAAAAAAAACCCCCAAAAAACAACCAAACAACAACAACAACTGACCTGTAAGATAGCTATAATATAATACAGTGCATCCCCCCTTTTTGTTTTATTACAAGGTTCTTTTGAATTTGGTCAGTGAAATTATTGCAGGAAACATCAATGAAATGCAGATAAATGGAGTTGCTGGCAGATGTAGATTCTAACAAGAGGATTCTTTTGCTAATTGTAGTATAGACTACAATTATTACTATTCGCTGGTGCTTTGACTAAACCATCATCTTCCTGACACATCCCACAAACATACCTGGCACAAAATGTACTTTCTGTCCACTTCTTCAACCTGGAAAAAAAATAAATAAATAAATAACAAGCTTTCATTGCTTCCAATAATAAATCTAATTAACCATTAGCAACATCCACCCATTCCATATCTACTACAACATCCACCCATTCCATATCTACTACAACATCCACCCATTCCATATCTACTACAACATCCACCCATCCCATATCTACTACAACATCCACCCATTCCATATCTACTACAACATCATACACCACTGTACCATACACCACTGTACCATACACCACTGTACCATACACCACTGTACCATACACCACTGTACCATACAAGGGCATGATATGAGGAAGTATGATAAACCTTGAGCATTATTGAACACTTGGTTTCAATGTAGAATCGTTCTATTCCACAATAGGGTATATAAAATAGCAAGTATGTACCAGTGCACTGGGGTTATAGCACAAGACCTGGCTCACCATAACAGATGTCAGTGTGTGTGCATGTGGACCGTTCCATTGACAAACCAGTCATCACTCCTTGTAAACCAAACACCTGATTATGTATCTTCTATCAAATTTAAAAAAAAGAAAGAAGAAGAAACCATAAAGTGAATTAAGATCGCTAGAAGAATATGATATAAAGGGGCGTTACCTGATGTAAAGGGGCGTTACCTGATGTGGCCTAAACTTAACTCTCATGAGGGGAAGAAAAAAAATTAAGGCACTCTAACATACTTTAATAAAAGGTTGAAATTTTAACTAAAACTTGCAGCCGTCAAAATCAGGACAACAAGATCAAGACAGAGTTGAGTCTCCAATATACATGCATGCATGCCGAGGAAAAAAAAAGTTCCAAATACAAGGCATGTGGGTGGTGTTTAATTCTTAACTTGAAGGAATTCATGCCTTCGGATGATAAATACCACATTACGTATCATTCTTAAACTGCCATACCCTCACGGGGAACGCCGAAGACGCTCCTGGGAAACGCCGAAGACGCTCCTGGGAAACGCCGCAGACGCTCCCAGGGAACAGTGCAGACACTCTCAGCCCAACAACATGCATTAACCCCAAACTGAATGTAAACAAAGGTTCGTCTTTGAAATACAAGTCCGGCACAAGTAACAACTATGGATCCATCTTAATTAAGTACTAAGAATAACACCAGCAGGAGTCTGGACTGGCCGTGATGCCTCAGGTGCGAAAGTTCACATTATCTGAAGGAAAAACCGTGAAAGTACGTAATTTACAATAACACAATGACTCCTGTATGTAAATGTGGGCAAACACACACACATGCACACACATCCAGCCTAATATGCCTAAGCCACATCTAAAAATAAAATGCTTCAGCGGTTCCCAGTATGTACAGCTGCCACTAAATCAACACATGCGCACACACACATGCACACACACTTGTACAGCTTCAAGAAAACTAGAGGTGAGAATCTTTAGAATTTATGCTAATAAAGAGGTGTGGCTCATAGCGAGTTCTCTTCTTAGCTACTGGGTTAAAATTTAATGCATTGTAGCTGGCTAGCTCATTTGTCCTTAGTGCTGAAGCACACCAAAATTATCACACACAAAAAAAAAGTGTACAGTACTAAAATGTTTCACAATTTTAGTTTCCATTTGAGATGTTGTAGAGTTCTTTATAGATTGAGGAGGAGTTGAAGATAATGTTTTAGAAATGGAGTTGTTCCTCTGAATAAAGATTGGGTACAGAATAGTGGTAACTCAAGAGTCGTGTGAAAGGACTAACCTAATAGATCACAATAGTCAACACACTGACATGAACTGAATTCCTCCTTGTCTATTGGTCCTGTGGTCTCCCACCTAAACTGTAGTAAGTGTAGTCTAGTATTTCTCTTTAAGTGCATGATCAATTCAAAGTATACTTACCTCAAAAGTTCAAATGTTTGGGTCTGCCCAAAATTAGCCCGCTTACAAGTTTTACCAGTTGTCAATTCAGTCCTTATATCACATGCGCTACTAGCACGTCCATATATATATATATATTCTACATACAATCCGCTTGAAACTGTACACCCTTGATAAGGTCTCACTTCATCAATGAAAGGGACTCAGATGTACGTAACTACTGCTGCTGAATGGATCTAGCCGTACTCTGAACCTGATCACTAGCGTAAGCATTTCCTTTATCGTAGACTTGGGACTAATCAAAATCTTCAAGCAACAGGTTATCTTGAAGAAGCTTTCCAATTATTCATTGTACAGACCACCCTGCCTCAAGAACCCATCCTTGCACATGTGCAGTAGAGGTTTTCCACCCCATGATAAAACCTCTAGCTACAAACAATGTCATATTTCTCCTTACATACCTGGACAAAGTTTGCATTGATGTAGTCGTTGTCGGGATCTTCCAAGACCACTCTGGTCGAATCAACTACAACAATCATAAAAATAATAATAATAATAAAAAAATAAAAAGATTAGTAAAAACATTGAAAGTTAATAAATATAAGTGACTGAGAGATTTGGGTAAAAAAAAAAAAAAATAAATAAAAAATAAAATAAAATAATAATAATAATAATAAAAGCCATAAAATGACCACACACACACAATGTAGTCAGATTAGGGTTTCATAGAGAGGAGGGGGGACCTGAAATTTCCCATCCCAAGCGAAAGTTTCTCTACCCCAAACAATTGCCAATTTAATTGCTTAAATCGGCTACAACAATATAAGAAAAAAGTGACCACTGCAGTAATAGTAACTCTCTCTCAGCTGCAGCTACACCAAATAGAAAGCACATCACTCAGTTAAAAGTTGATTATTCTGTTTGAACTTGTCTTATAATCATTTCTTATATTTTGAACCTTCAATGGCAATTCTTTAGTCATGCCAGAGTTCTGTTCTGTTAGCTAATCTAATTTTTTTAAATCTCTCTCAGCTGCAGCTACACCAAATAGAAAGCACGACATCACTCAGTTAAAAGGACCTCTTGGAGCCCTTGACTCCATAAACCTTTCCGTTTCTCGTAAAATAGCCCACTTTGGCAATAGCTCTTCTCTTAAGTTTAGTTTGATTAGTTCCTTCGCAAATAAACAAACAAAAAAAAACTCTGTTTTTTTCACACAAAACCCCCCCCCCCCCCCAAAAAAAAATCCTATATGAAACCTTGCAGATTATAATGTAAAAGTAGAGCCCAAGTATTTCAAGGTAATTCTGTACAATGCCTGAACACAGTCACACGTGTTTCTTTACCAATAGTTATCCCACAATCCCACATCTTATGTTACAAAGTTTTGACAAGTGTATCCCTTGCTATCAACAACAGCGGCATTCAAGCAGCAGTTTTGGGAAGGCAAATACAAGACAGTTGTTCAAAAGGACATCGTACCCAAGAAAAAAGTTCACAACTCAGAACTCTTCCTTGCTGAGACACTGTAGGGCCTCCATACAACAATTGAACAAGCAAAACCGAAACTCTAGAAATAAGAAAGTGTTCAATTAAAAATATATATATTTTGGGGACGTGGAAAAGAAGACAAAAGAATATGGAGGAGGGTAGGTGTTTTCCTCCTTTTTTTGTCTTCAAAAGTATTTATTCCTCTCTCTCTCTCTCACACACACACACACACACGTACACACACACACAAGTGTAGCATTAAATAGTTAGTTTTATTGGAACAAACAGTTCCCATAATTCTCTTCATGTTGCTTTGTCCTTTGGCGAGCTGTGTGTGTGCGTAGGTTCACAGATTACACACTTGATGCAGTCACTAGTGTGCAGATGGCGTGAAAGGACTTGCATAAGAATAGCAATACAAGTGCAATAACAAAACAACTCTATTACAACTAATCATCATAAACAACAACAACCAAAAAAAAACAACAACCAAAAAAACAACAACAACAACCAAAAAACACCAATTCTCACCAACCCCACTCCACTTATGTAAATAAAAACCACTTGCACATGTCTACGCCATTTGAAGCCACAGGAATGTAACAACAACCTAACAAGTTAATTACAAACTGGGCCAGTGAAGTTACCCAACACACCCATGTCTGTAAACATGTTTTTGTTTTGTTTTGTTCGATTGAGAAACTCCACCGCACCGGTTAGCTTCTAAGTTGAAGCTAGAAGTTAAGCACAAAGCAGTGTAGAAAATACTGGGGGACAGAGAGTGGGCAAACACAAAACAGAAGGCACTTGTACGGTTCAGTGCCGTACACGTGTGTGTATGTAATTGGCAAGCCTAGCGTATAGCAACATTTACTCCGAGCAGAAATTTGAAGAGCAAAGTATAATTGATCTGACCACAAGCAAAAATAAAGAGTCTATAGATCTCTAAACACTTAAGATATAAACAACAATTACCTAAATAAATAAACTAAAGCAAAAAAAAAAAATCACTCATACACAACCTCGGGGGGGGGGGGGGGGGGGGGGGGGGGGGGGGGGGGGGAAACAACTGGGCAACTTGTGGGTTGGGTTAAATATTCTTGAATGATAAGTGAGGCCTTCACTAGTTTCCTCATTCTTGTGGGAAAAAGAGAAAGGTCAGCTAACAGAATGCAGGAGTAGTAATGGAGGAAGGAACCAATTAAGGTTGTGGGTGGTGATGACCATCAACTGGGCGGGCCATATTTCCAGGAAATGAGCCTCCTGAGGCATCACCAACAAAGAGCCTAGCAACCTGGAGCAAGATAGACCACCATACATGCAGTGTTACTCTTGTAATTGGATTGGTACATGTCCAGGGCATGTATGCACAGGATGATGACAGGGCATGGAGGAATGGCTACCAGAGAGAACCCAGTGCCAGCCCAGCACAAGACACTTGTAATGTTCACATGTAATTACATGTAAGCTGACATGTCTTGTACTACTTTCATCAAATGAACTACATCACATCTTTAAAATGTAATTCCAACCGACCCTGGTCAAATATGTAATATGACACTAAGAAAAAGAACAACCTATCACTATTCAATATAGGTTGATGGTAATTATCAGTGGATTAAGTTTGACTCTCGGCTTCATAACTAATGGATCTTGCCATTGGACCTGCTTCTAAGTAAAGCATGAGTACAGAATGTTGGTAATTGTTCATTTGCACACATCTAGATACTAAATTATGTTCTCTATTTACCGCATTGAGTTCGCAAGGACCAAGCTCTCCTTTGCTTTGCACAATGAAATGAATTGGATTTGGGATGGGGGGGGGGGGAAGGAGATGAAAAGGGTTGATGTGGATATGGCAATGCAGATAAACACTCATATTAGCATTCTGAGGCACATACATTGTTGTAACTGGTAGACTAACTGTGGATGGACGGGGTGCAAAGAAGAAGAAAAAGAAAGAAAACACTAACAAAACGCTTCTATTTATTTCCCATAAAAAGTGCTTGTTCCCATTATACTAAAACATGTGCATTGTCCCGCCCACTGCTCTTACACTTGAATGGAGATTACAAACATACATACACATTCACCATGTACCATGGTTACGCAACCTTACAGCAAGGATATGTGGGCCTGTAGATACAGCTAACGTAACCAAGGCACAATTACACCCCTTATGTAACGGAGGCACAATTACACCCCTTATGTAACCAAGGCACAATTACACCCCTCATGTAACTAAGGCACAATTACACCCCTCATGTAACTAAGGCAAAATTACACCCCCTCATGGTATTGGACTTATAAAAATGATGATGTCAAAGTTAAATAATGTACCCATCCAGACAAAGTGAAAGTATATGAAGGCTTCAGCTGTTGTAGTCACTGTTGATAATGCTACCTCATTTCCGCTCAGTCATTGAAATCATTTAATAGCAAGTACAAAAGAAAAAAAAAACAACCATTCAAGTCATAAATGTAATATTGGAATTGAAGACATTTATAACTTGAAATACCAGGAAACTATTTCTTTACCCCCTAGGCATGAACTTGATTCAGTACTGGCATTTTAATTTCCAACCACCCAGAAATATATACTACAGCTTGATCCACTGTACACTTGCCCCACTAACCATTCACCACTGTCACATAACACCACCTCCACCATTCTCACCACGAGAAGGAAATAAACTTGTATTACTAAGCCAACAAGTACTAAGCTAAATGATACAGTGTACACCTTACACGAATGCATCACTAATGAATTCTCCATTAAAATTCAAGTGACCACAATGAAGTTTACCACCAAACCTGTCCATCATCAGTACATTATAATATCTATCTGTCACATAATCAGTTCTCTTTCCCTCCCCTTGTACCTCCAATAACTAGTGGAATTTCCTCCAATGTCTTCTGTCTATGGGCCCCACCCACTGCATATTTGGCATGCTATCTTTTTACCTTACCTAATAAGGTATAGCACTGATAAAAAGAAGTAACGGAATGTCTAACAAATCTCCCTTTGTTAGTTTGTTGTACTTTTTCCCTCCTCATTTCACATGAAGTAAAGCCATGTGAGTATGTGAGCCTGGCATGTGCATGACAGCAAGCTGAGGAGAATTCAAAGAATGCAGTAACATACAGTAAGTTGAAGGAGCTGTGAGGAAGAGATAGAGTTCTCCCCTCCCACTTATAAATCAGCACCTGAACACACATCCACCCGAGACCCTCACACGCCCTGTGATAAAAAGTAGCACTCAACTACAGAAGAACCCAGAGAAGGGAATTAGACTTGAGACCAACAGCAACAGATGCCACATAAAAAACAAAAAAATATTAACAAGCTTTACACAACCATTTTTCTCCTTCATGCCGAAGTGAGGCCTGGAATGGAAGAAAAGTTGTGGATTTCCCCAAATTCTATTGTGGTCAAACAGTCCGCTGACTGAGCTTAGACTCAATAAACATTAATATCAATAAGTGTAATACATGTGTTTTAGTTCTGGCAGGCATGCCAAAGAGTCAGAGCCACTCAACCGGGGTAAAGGCAAGCCAGAACAAAAAACCAGAAATATGTTTCATATGAGCATAAAAATCACATACACAGTCTGCCAACATATGGAACACTGCAATAGCCCCAAAACCGGCCGTCTACCTGAGGTTACTGCACACGTCAGACATCACTCACCTAACTCCACTCATCTCGCTCCTATCTACACTCCACCGTCTCCTGAGAAAGACCCATTAGTCACCTTGTACTCAGAACCTCTATGCAAACTTTAGAGAAATCCTAAGATAAACGCACCAGAAAGGTTACAAGTGTACCTTGTAACCCTAGGAAACGTCATGTCATACCCCACTCCATCACACTGCGGAGAGAGGGGGAGAGGCAACGGTAACTCAGTACGAACAAATTCACACCTAAATGTGAAAGTGAAAGAAAGCCCTCCTCCTCCTCCTACCCTACTCCGCACAAAGGACTAGAATTACAAAGTCAGAGGTTTTGACACCAGATTTTGTTGTTCTGTTCTGGGATCACAGCCTCACCCGAGACCTTTGAAGTCCTTGGAAGACACCATCACAAGAAACATGATACATGCACTTCCCCACACAGAGTTTCATATTAGTATAGTAATAGTAAGTCGCTAAGTGACTCTACTCCTTAAAAAAATAATAAAACAGGCACTATTGGAAAATACATACATACATATATACATACATACACATATACATACATACATATTTACATACATGCATACACACATACATACATACATGCATGCATACATGCATACATACATACATACACATACATAGACATGTGAGAGGAAAAAATATATCACAAGATGAATAAAGCTTTGAACTAAGGAAACAGAGACACCTTTGAAGAAAGGCACTGGGCCGGCCACAACTAAGTGAAATGTACATTTAAAGCTTATCACATCCTATTGTGTTGGTTTTGTCCACTAAATCCAATCAAATCCATTACATCCACACAACAACTACCAAAGATGGCATAAGCCACCCAGCAGCAGGCAGTTATGAGAGAGAAAAAATGGGAGACCAAAGAATTGAAGCCATGTTTACACACATTCACCACTCAACAGCCTTGCGAGGAGCCAAGCTCAAGAGGCTGTAGACACATCACCCGTGCTTCTTCGCCCACAATGACTGTACTAATTCTTCTTAAAGAAATTAAAGTACAATCCTATGGGCCTGTAATGTAACAGTACCTAATAGAGCTCTGATACCAGACCAGGTTGGACATAGTCCATTAAGGAAAGGCCATATCATGGACTGCTCTTGCACTGTATGGATGTACCTCTTGCATCCTGCAGGGTATTACTGGGTTGGTGATAGCTGGTTCTAGGGGTGGGGGGAAATTCTTATGAAACAGTTTACTTTTTAAACAGGATTCATCATGGGCCAAAGGTATAGTCAACCCTCCAAGCAAAACAACCGTAGAGTAAAACTATATTGTTTTTTCTTATTAACTATTCCAAAAAAAAAAAATGCAGTAAACTACAGATGCAGTATCTACAAATTGAAAGTGCCATAATTTTAAAATCGCCCCAAACTTCGAAATTTACCAAATTTGCACAAAACCTCTAAACATCATTGCCAGGGGCAGAGGAGACAGAGTGAAAAGTTTCACGCTACAGGGGTGCAGAATGTATCACAATGCCGCCTGAATCTAATCTTCTATTTATCCCATACACAGCTTCAGCTCATGGATCCAGAACACAAACGCCTCAGTGTTACCCACACCATACAGCTACTGCAACTATAAAACAGGATTTTGAAACCGTAGCACTAATGAGGCTATCCTGGAAGGGAAAGAATTACAATGTGTCTTCAACTACTACTATCAATAATACCAGCTCATTGCAGCTCCACGTGACATGGCAGACCATTGGATCCAAAGAGTTGATAATAAATCAAGTGGAATTAGCCAGTCACCACCAAGTACAAAGCAAGCATGCTTTGACAGAAGAAGGAAAAGCACAGGTAGCCGAGCAATGAGGCAATCCATATCGTGCTCACAGGTAGCTGAGTAATGAGGCAATCCATATTGTGCTCACCACCAAACGGAAATACCACTCACATTTCAAATATTACAAAAACCAATTGCTGAGCTTAAAGCAAAATAACCAACAGATACCCTAATGAAATTGGGGACGGCAGATAATGAAGCAACTTTATCTGATATATCTCAATCGTAAAGAACCTACCAATCCCAACCATGGAACCTACCAATTCCAACCATGGAACCTACCAATCCCAACCATGGAACCTACCAATCCCAACCATGGAACCTACACACATGAAAGACAGGATGTCCCCACAAACAGATGGATAAGAGCGTGACTTGTGCATCGAGAACCTTTCCCTGACTTGGACACACTGAACCCATCCATTACAACATCTGTTTGTAATACTCTATCAGGTTCTCTCTCAGTTATTTCGAAAGAAGAGAAAGCAGCCTAAGTCTTAATTTGGTATACTGTTGCTGTTTTTTTTGTGTTTTTTTTTTTTTGTTGACTGGACACTCAAAGAAATTTCAAAACAACAAATTACTACACATGATTATTTGAGGCAACCAGTTCAGAGTTGTGGGTGGAAATGGTAACAACTCCCAATTGCGAGAAAAGTTTGCACATAATTGGTAGAATAAATAACTAACACATCTTCAAAATGAGATAAGCTACCAACTAAAACAACAACCAAAAACAACAACTTGCAAACACCATAAAAGAAGTTCAGACTATCAACACAAACACCATTTAAACCGCCACCCTGTTGGTCGATTCTTTTCAATTCAATAAGTTCCGTCTAAAATATATACTGTAGCTATGTTAATATTTACTAAACATAAAGATCTACTGATTTCCCCCACATAGTGAAAGGCTGGAATTTGCATAGCAAGTAACTACGCATAAGAGTCAGACTCAGAAAGCTACTGATTTAACAGCCAGAGTATATTAAAAGACTTCAGATCCAATGCAATGTATGTTAACTTACTAATACTCTTAGAAACAAGCACGCAAAAAACAAACTTCACGCACAAACACACACACACACAATAATTACTGCAAACAGTCATATTTAAATGCACAACTATAATTGCAAAAAGAAAACCCCTCTTTTGTTTCCAAACTACACTAAAATTAATGAGCCCTTCCAGACGTCCCTGCGGCCTAACCCTTTAACTGGCCTAACCCTTTAACCAACGGCCAACCCGTGGTCCACTCACAAGTAGAGATTCTGTAGTTGGTGCATGGGTAAAACCAGACAGAGATATTGTATGGCTTTCTAACAGAAGCTGAACAGCTTCTTCAGAAAGTACATATGGAGTCATTCACTCCATGTTCTACGACAAGGTACACAAGTAATTTAGCCGGGGAATTTATAGTTTAGACAATTATGAAGAGAACGGTGCACGTACACATTGGCAACAGTGAGGTTTATTAAAATGATATTTTTTTCACAGTTTATCACTTCCACCAATAAAGATGTAAATATGTGCAACTTCAATCAATTCACTGTAAAAAAAAAAAAAGTACCCCATCTCATTTATTTTTGGGAGGAATAAAAGTAAAAGAAATGAAAACAAGAAATTAATCAGTTTACAAACAGAAACAGAGCCACAAACTTCAAGGTTAACGAGAAGGCTTGACCAAGCTGATATCAAACCCCAAATAATAGACTTTCTGGTCTTACGATACCGCTACTTCATGTAGATCTTAGACCAACTTACTTGGCAATACATCTCTGTACCGGTTTCTGATCACGTTCATTGGTTTCTTTGCAATGAGCTGGCTGCCAGCATTCGCCTTGGCTACCTGGTACAAATTCTGTCACACACACACACACACACGACAAAGAGGGGAGGATTTGCACAGAGTAATATCCAGTGTAAACTCTAATTCCCAGGATGTACCATGAGTGTTTCATGAATGGCATGTGAACATACAAGAACATACCAGTATTGGCTATTAGCTTGAACCAGGGGAAACCCAAAAATATTTAGCTATCTCCAAAGGTTACTTTTCTTTTCACAGGCTTACTATAGTAGCTTAATTCTCAGTAAAAGGACCCTATTTTTAAACATGTTCACCTTACAAACCTACATACACACAAACCTTACCTGGAAAAGCATTTGCCATCCCTGGCTGCGTTCAATCTGGATAAATTCTCTGTCCATCTTCGGCAGAGCGACTCAGTAAGCCTATCTAAACTCTTTCAAAGTAGGTTTTCGCCGTGTTCGACTGCCTACCTAACCGCTCAAAAGCATTATTGACACCTTCCTTCCCTTTTCTTTTTTCTGACACCTCCACTTTTGGAGTTTCTAGAGAGTGTGCGGACCTTTTTTGAGAATTTCCAATGTGCCGTAATATCACTTTCCAATTAAACGAATTATAATTGTGTTTATGAAAATTTAAACAATTCATTGGCTCCGCCTTCTTCCTGCGTATTAAGAATGGCTGCCGTAATACGTAGATGCAGAAGTGCTATTACTAGAGAGTTGGAATGGAAGGTTTATTCTGTGAGTGAATCAGAATTAGCTACTGCAACTGTTCCCAATATGTGTGATCATACAAATAGGGAAAGAATCACAGAAGAAAAAGTCACTTAAGAATTTCTTTTAAATGATTGAAATTAAAAGATTCAGGGGGAACATACCAGAGCAGAACCAGCTCTTTTTTTTTTTTATCTGCTAGAACAACAACATCTATCTAGATGGGGTGAGGAAGAATCATATGACATACTTTTCCATACCTGACCATCTGCCACTAAAAAAAAAAGTTGGTGTAAGAAATTTTATCTAAATCCACATTGTATTGACTGGAAATTAAAAATAAAATCAAGTAGGGTTATATTTCATTAACATGACATTATCTAATTGTATTATACCTCAGAGGTCACTCAGCTACAATGCTTTCACAGACAGGCACGCACAAACTCTGCAGTCTCTGCTTGGCGAAGGGGGTGTGTCTGTGACCGGAGCAGTTCGTGAGCAGCACGGCAGGGACGAGTCTCACCACAGCGCTCCCCCACCAAATGCAGTCGTCTTCCCACAGAGTGTGCCACAAGTGCAAGAGGTTGTCAAGTGAGTGTTACGTGTTAGATGAAGAGGAGGGAAAGCAGCGGGAGA
>WLWD01004902.1_pt1 | contig 30117 bp, 20 predicted proteins | sample 6712731 | NCBI WGS metagenome assembly WLWD01 (sample SAMN12718690, study PRJNA576275) | sponge metagenome | isolation source: marine sponge | host: Mycale hentscheli | place: New Zealand: South Island, Marlborough, Capsize Point | collected 2014-11-01
CTACTAGTATATTTTTTGCCTTCGATTTTCTTTTGTTCATGTATGTTCCTTCAAGTTTTCTCTTTGTGGCTTCTTCCATTAGTAAGTTAAGCCTTAAATTTGGTTAAGAAGTATTAAGTTTTCATGAACATATTTTTTTGCTTTTCTACAATAAAAAACATAGAGTAGATTGTGGTGAGAAGAATATATATTTATAAGTTATTTAAACTAATACATAATATTGTTATAGTTTTACAAAGTCAAGCATTTCAAGTGAATAATATCACTGCATCAGCCATCACAGTTATTAATACTTCAAGTATAGAGGGCATAATGGGACCAGAAATAACTCTATCACTTCCATTGGAATTGCTGGAACAGTTTACAGATGCCAGTGGATCTGTCAGAATTGTTTCTTCTGTGTACAGAAACATATCTAGTTTTTTTCTCAATGATATGAATAATAAGTAAGTTGAATGCAATTTTGAAAGGATTGTATTTTTATAAACATTATTTCCATCATTTTTAGCTTTACATTGGGATCAGACATTGTTGGCACTTCAATTCAATGTGGCACATCATCATGTCCAACTAGTAATATTTCACTTCTACCATCTAAAGTAACCATTACCTTTGATCACTCTGAAGTTATTGAGGTAATACTGACAAGATAGGTGTCACATAACTATAATTATATACTTAGTTAAGAGGCTATTTAGCTTTTCATAGCAAGTCATTTTCTTAGAAAAAAAATGAGGACCTTCTTCAATTCAGTTAACCTGTGCCACTGTTCACTGTTCAGTCAGTGAAACTGAAGAAGGTCCTCAGACCACCAAAACATTTTTCTTTCTAAGAAAAATCCTATTTGTGACATGCTAGATAACCTCTTAACTGATTTTATTAATGTAACAATGAGCCTATATGATCACATATTTTATACTCTTATATGCAGGATATGTTAATCACACGAGCATTTGATATAAATTGTGCTTTCATTAATGTTCAAAATACAAAGTAAGTTAGTACCTCTTGTAAATCATACTAATTTATCTCCAATTATGAGTCAGAAAGGACTATCAAGGATGTAAAGGCTTATTATATAAGAGAGCATTGAAACACCATTAAATTATAGTAGCTCGGTAGAAACAGTAATTGAATTGATTTTTATGGTCATTTCTATTGACTGTACAGTCATCGTTATGCATATGCAATTGCTTCAAGGCCCTTTATCAGAAATATACATGTTTTGTGTTGGAGATATAGATCTAACTTCAATGGGTTCTCTAGGATTAAAAACATAATGTAATGTATTAAGTAATAAAAAAATAATATAAAGAATAGAGTTTGCTCATGCTTATTTGAAGTTTTAAATAATAGCTATTCCTTAATCTTATGATTACTTGTTTGGCAATTACTTCAGACAAGCAAATTTATTTTGTTGAGTTTAGGGCAAAATATAGATTAGTTCGCTAATGCCACATGTGAAATGGTTCAATGATGGAATTAATTAAGATCATGACTTAGGTTGAGTTTGTTGCTATGATAAAGATATATTGAATTGGATCCAATCTTTAGAAGGACAATTCCATTAAGAGTTTATATTATATGTACTCCATTTTTTATAGTTCCTACGGTAGTTTAACTTTGTTTTATTTAAGTGTTCACTTATTTATCCATGATTTAACGTACTTTAATTTAACTTAAAAAAAGTGTTAAAAAAAAAAGAAGTTTATTGACTTTAATTTTATAATTTTAAAGGAGTATTCTCAAAAGTGGACAATGGTCAACTGAAGGGTGTGGTAAAAACACTGAACTCTCTACCACATTCAATACAGTCTGTGAATGCAATCACTTGACACATTTCGCCATCTTACTCAGCCCTCGACCTATAGACATCACAGATCTCTTGCCTTAAGTTTATCCATATTTGGCTCTATTGGAGTGATTGTCTCAGTGGTTGCCATGACAGTTACTGTAATTATTTTCTGTACACTATCATTTTATAAAAAGAATAGGTACGTTACTAAAGTATAATCGTTGACCCAGCAATCTACAATAATTATTGTGGCATATTTTCTTTAATCAACATTTTCAGCCCCACATAATCAATAGTAGCTAAATACCCAAATGATTCACTCATATCTATTTATACTACATTAGATTGGGTTGCTAATTAGTGCTTGAACATTTATCTTGATGTGACTATTTCTTGCATTAGTATTTTTTAATTCAGTTATTCTCGGCTGATAGATAAATTACTGTGTCTGTTTAGTCAAACTCAGAAAAGTCCATTTTTTTAAATGTCATTACAGACCACTTCTGACAATGAGATATTTTGTGCACATAAATTTGTGCCTGAATCTGTCGGTAGCACAGATAATATTCATTGCTGGAGTAGACAAGACCGGACCTCCTGGTGGTGACGTACCCCTCCATTGTCGGGTTACAGCTATTCTTCTCCACTACTTCTTTTTGGTTTCCTTCATGTGGATGCTGATGGAGGGTGTGGTTTTGTACTTGGCCCTTGTTCGTGTGTTTGTTTCACGTACAAAGAGCTACATAGTCCTGTTTTGTGCGCTGAGTTATGGCCTACCGATTCTCTACTTAGGTGTACTTACTCTACCTCTTGGCATTATTTATAGTGGCTATGGTAACGAGCAAGCGTAAGTAATCAATAATAAGGAGATATTAATTTGATTCGTGAGAATACATTAAGTTTAATCAAGTTAATGATGTAATTACCTTAACCTAGTATAGAAGATAGGGATAACAGATTGTTGAGCAGAATTAGAAATTACATTTAATTAATTACAAAAAGCCTAGTACAAAAAAAATCAAACTCCGACAGTACAATTGGTACTATTCGAAAGAAAGCAAAAACCTTATTGTACTTGTCTTGAAAGTTTAATACTGCAGAAAAGTTACATAGTTAGTGTCAATATTATTAAATTAAATGTAAGATTTATTGTTCATGAAGATTTTTATTGTCCTAATATTCTGGGTTTTCCCCAACTATATTTTTAGTTTTTTCCTTTAATTTGTACTTGATATTAATTTGCCAATTTGGCTTCTTGTTAGTTGTTAACTAAGTTTTTATCTTTGTGAATTATTAACCAAATGCCCTTTTTTAGAAAAAAAGTAATATTTTTCTTGTGTATGTGAATACAGATGTTTCCTGAATTCTGAAAATAATTTTATATATGCTTTCATCATTCCAATAGTTTTTATATTCATAGTAAATATTGGTTTCTTTGTAATGGCTGCCTCTATAAGCTGGAAACAACACAACAGGAAGAGAGTAATGGAACAGAATAATAAAGCAGTCCTTGGATGGCTGAAATCAATTGTTCCTCTGGTAGTAGTTCTTGGTCTGACCTGGATTCTTGGTCTTTTAATAGTGGAAGTGGATGTTCTAGTTCCTATAGCCTATATCTATACTATCATGGTAGCATTTCAGGGACTGTCTATATTTGTGGTACTCGTACTGTTCTCCAAAGCGGTACGTGACGATTATTTGCGATGGTGGACCACAAAAATATTTAAAAAGGTAAGCCTATAGATTTAATTAAGTGAAAATTGAAGTATAAAGCATTGCTGTTTGTATTATTTTATTCTTTAGAAAATTCCTACTAATAATATCTTTTCAAACGTGAAATCAGTAGAACTTGAAGTTAGAGACACTCGGAAGAAAAATGGCACTGAAAACAATGGGATTTCTTTTGTTGCAGCAAATCCTTAACAAGAGGTGAACTCAGATTATTTTTTTGTTAATTTCGCTTTCAAACCTATCATTTTTACTCTTCTTGTCTTCCATTTTATTACAATATTTACATTTTATATAGGTTAACATCAACAATCTGACTCAAATCATTAACTAATGTATATTTCTATTAATTATGATATATTCTATTTAACTATTCATATTTTTAAGCAAATAAAGCAAGACTGATGATATTGCAATTGATGCTGTCCTATGTTCTAAAAATGTTTGCAGCATTTACATAAATTGAGAATAAGTTTTACCATTTCCTCCATCACTGCTGTAGTTTATGAAATGTAGCACTCATGCCAACAGACTCATGATATGCTGCTGTATCAAATGAATAATATATATGGGGTACATTTGTACCAACAACGAATAAATTCTTTCAACTTATTTATGAGGGCCTTCATTTATATGAAAGCCCTTATACATTTAAATGATAGCCTGTCTTTATATAGGTAGATTGATGACTTTTATCTTTAATCAAGCTTTTCACCACTATATGACTTGTCAATAAAAACATGAATAATATATTAGGGGATTGTGGTAGAATACACTACCACATTTAACTAAAGGCTTATGGTTCATTACATTCCTTTCATCCATTCACTTAATCTGTTATCCATTCACTTAATCTGTTATCCATTCACTTAATCTGTTATCCATTCACTTAATCTGTTATCCATTCACTTAATCTGTTATCCATTCACTTAATCTGTTATCCATTCACTTAATCTGTTATCCATTCACTTAATCTGTTATCCATTCACTTATCTGTTATCCATTCAGTTATTCTGTTATTTGTCCGTCTGCACTTTAGTCCTTTTAGCTACAACACACAACTCCATTGTCCAAATTCCTTTAAATGTACTTTGTATCTTCCACACATCGATGCTTACCTATATAATGTACTACATTTGTCTTTTTTGTCAGAATTACCTTGGTAAATTTACATTCAAACCAAAGAAATTGTCAAGGGAAAGCGAGGTTGAAACCTTCATTGCCTTGGGCTGGTATCCCCTGCTTTAGCGTTTACCTGCTAAGTAGGAGAGGTAATTCTCAAGTGGCAGCAATACCCGGTACTCTAAAGCTGATCCACAACAGGGATCTGTGGCTGTTTAAAATTTGATTTAATGATTATGTGTTTACTTAATGAGTCCCTTTTCTCTCATAGCTACTACTCTAAATAAGTTGGTAATACGCAAAGTGCTATGTAAATAAAGTAAAAATATAAAAAAACTACTGGGGTGGGGGGGGGGGGGGGGGGGGGGGGGGCAACCACTACCCCCTCAATAGGGTTTTAAGTTTGATACACAATAACTATATATTCAATTCATTACAAAGAGCATCTTTATCAACATGAGCTACAGAATCTATTACGTTTTTAATAGTTTTATTTACTATGGTTGACAAACTTGAAGAAGGAAACCTCTAATTTTTCGGAAATCAATAATTGTAACTTAATGTGTAGGCACCAGCTTTTATGGGCACCGTCCCCTAGAATCACGTCATAATCGCGTGAGCAAAGCGGTGTACTTCGCTTTATGCTCGGGGAAGTTAACAGAGTTGAAAGAAGTGAAGTTTGGTGTTGAAAATGTATACAGATGAGTGTTTCTGGCTAGTTTAGCTTCTTCTCTTATGAAGACAGCATTTTCATGTACCATTTTCATTGGTCGAGCTATTTTGTTCTTTTGGAAGGAGATTATGCAGGGTTTCATCTAGGATTTTTGGTTTGGGGGTGAAGGTAGCCTCTGACTTTACAGGTTCCACTCTTAGTGTATTAGTGTTTGATGATTTTTAATTGGTGCACAGTTTCTAATTGGTGCACAATTTGACCACATGGTGGTGATGGAGAGATTTCTAATCAGAAGACCTAGGTCAGATAGTCCTGATGAAGCCTCACAAGTTACTCCAAGTCCAAAGAGGCCTAATAATGATGGTGGCAGTGTTAATAAATCTTATAAAAGGAATATGAAATATAATCTAGATTGGAAAGTGAAGTGAAAGTGGATGGTATACAATGAGCTTGAAGGGGGTATGCTTTGTGCAGTATGTCAAAAATATGGCAAGCCACCAGTGCAGGCACGAGGTGCGTGGGTTACACGTCCCATTAGCAACTGGAGCAAAGCAGTTGAGCTATTAAACAAGCATGAAAAGTCTGAATGGCACCTGGCATCTGCTGAAGCACAGGCAATGGCTGAATCTGCAAGGATACAAGGGAGGGGGATTAATGAGCTAATAGTTGCTGCTACTAGTGAAGAGAAGAGAAAAAATTGTGAATTGATAAAACAATTGATTAGGTCTGTTTATTTTTTAGTTCGAAATCGTATTCCACACACAACCACTTTTGAGAGCCTCATTGCTCTACAGATTGACAATGGCAATAGTCAACTTGAATCACACCTGAATTTATGTCCAGCTAATGCAACTTACATGTCCAAGATTACAGTAGCTGAGCTACTATAAAGTATTAGCCATTTCATCAAAGAACAAATTCTTGATCAGTTGAAATCTAGTCCATACTTTTCTTTAATGGCTGATGAAAGTACAGACATAGCTTCTAAGAAAGAATTGTCAATTTGTGCAAGATGGTTAGAGAATGGTAGGGCAGTAGAACATTTCTTGGGGATCGTCAATGCCCATGAAGTTCATGCTGAGGCTATCACACAGTATCTACTTCAGTTTCTAAGTGATAATGGGATTCCTTTGAGTAAATTACGTGGATTGGGATTTGATGGTACGAACACAATGTCAGGAAATAATACTGGTGTACAACTGAGAATACGACATTTTTGTCCAAGTGCTTTGTTTGTTCACTGCACTTTTCACAGGCTGCAGTTAGCAGCTATTCATGCTTCCAGTGAGCATACTGAGGTCAAAAGAATGTTGAGGACTCTACTCACTATTTGGAAAGCATTCCATTACTCCCCTAAGAAGGCTGAGAAACTAGCAGAAATTGAGGCAGTACTACATACTCCTGAGCTGAATATGCTCAAGCCTGGTGACACACGTTGGCTAGCTCAAGAACGATGTGTTCGTGCTGTGCGACAAACATTACCAGCAATAGTTGCCACCTTTGAAGCAATTTATGAGGGAAGTGGAGATGCTGAGGCTTACGGTATTGTGAAGCTAATGTGCACCTACAAATTTGTAGCATGTTTATATATGCTATGTGATGTGCTACATATCGTTGCCAAACTTCAGGGAAGCCTGCAAGCTAAAGAGCTTGATCTAGCTACTGTTCCAGTACTGGTTAAGGGTACACTAGCCAGGCTTATTGAACTTAAAGAGCACCCTGGCTCTAGTACTTGGTTCAAAGACCACACAGTAGTTTTTTCAGATCAAGCAGCACTTGGAAATCGGAATATTATTGTTAATCAAGTTGATGAAGATAATTTTACTGCTAAGGTTTACCGTCCCTACATCCAAAGTGTAATTGACCATTATTACTAGCCGGTTTGAAATCATCAGATGTTTTTTCTGCTTTTGCAATATTTAATCCGTCCCACTTACCAAAAACTGAAGATTCTCTTCCTCTTTATGGTGAAAACAAGCTTCAAATATTGACCAACTTTTATGGTACACCACAAAGTGTTATTTTTAAAGGACAGATGAAGTTATCAGTACCTGATATAGATGAACAACAGACTGTGGCAGAATGGAAAATCTTTCAGCGGATACTGTTCACCAACTATAGAGAATCTTCATGTTCTGATGTTTTATCTGATCTTTTAACAAATCACACACTGAAAGCTGGCTTTCCAAACCTTGAACGTTTGGCTTCTCTCTGTGTGGTACTTCTAGTTACCACAGCAACTGTAGAAAGAAGCTTTAGTGACATGAAGCTTGTAAAGACAAGGTTGAGAAGCAGGCTCAGTGAAGAAACTCTTGATCAAGCTATGCGAGTTTGCATTGAAGGTCCTGAGAAATTAAGTTATAGAGAGCTAGAAACAATAGTAGAACACTGGAAGAACCAGAAAAAGCGCAGACTTGCCATTTAAACTTTTGCACACACTCACAATTTTTTTCCACTCACAATTATTTTAAGATGACATTATCTATCTGAATATTTTCTTTTGGGGAGGGAGTTGAGGAATTTGGGGGGGAAGTTGAGGACTTTGGGGGGGAAGTTTCCCCCCTGCACCCCCACTAGATGAAACCCTCTATGTAGTGTTTAATAATGCTGAGGGTTCGCACCTTTGGTGCTTCATATAGTATCACATTCGACAACCCTCAGAATCACATCGGGCCTCGCAAAGCAGGATAGCCTTAGGGCAGACAGAAATGCTGAAACCATTTCACCTGAACTGCAATACAGATGTCATGTGTTGGCTATAGCAAGATAGATATGAAATCTTATGATTTGCTTGATTGGAGGAAAAACTTGCTTGAGCTTGCAGCCACTAAACATTTCATCAAGCAGAATATTATATGCAAGCCTACATTGAACTCTACATGTTCCTTACTCAATCTGAATAATGTACTTATGATTCATGTATAATCTAGTATTACAAATAATTATGGTCAATATGTAAAATATATTATTCTGAAATAATTGTGGTCATTATTCCATTATATTCTAGACTATAGTAGAGAGAAAACTACACTGTCTAATTGTATAATGAGACTATCAGTACAATCAAACTAACTAATAATCAAATGGCGATGAGTAGAGAAAGTCAGTTTCAAGTTGCAAGAACTGAGAAAAGTGAGTGGACTGAGAGTATGAGAGAGAATGATGTGGGAATTGGGTTCAAGCCTAATTAGGTTAGTGGTTGTATGTGGCTCCAACATCAACTCTAATTTGTCAAGCCCATAATTCAACTATTACTTATACATGTGTTTGGATGTAGCTAGATCTGCACCACATATAACATTGCTTTTGTCACATGAAGGGGTTCCATTTAGCATTAGATAAGTAATGATGAATGTATTTTAATAAACATGCCCATGAGCAGCTAATTAGATTTAGAATCCTCTTGATTTTATTTTTATAAAGGTATTGGCTATAAACATGAGATACAGTGCTGTCAAAAGTTGCTACAAGATTAATCCTCAGCATAGTCACCAGACTAACTAATAGGAATTGGAATCTCACTTTGTATTATGCTTAAATAGGCATATAATATCTCAAATTTTTTTGTGTGATTGAGATATCCTGCATATAAAATTATAATACATTTTTAATGACTCATATCTCATTTATTATACCTCAATATATTATTAGAGTATTTAAAGGTAATTGTTACACTAGAATCTGGAAGGGAAATATTTCTAGTAGGGTATGATTCTTTACCACATTGAATAGAACTGCCAACTATACCAGATACTATAATACAGCTAAAATGACAAAATATCAACTATAATATACTTTTAAACATTCTTACATCTTTTTATAAGGTCGAGAAATAAAATAGGTGCATAGAAGAAACAATTCTTACTGATCAACTGGAATTAATAAAATGTTGAAGCAATTCCAATGAAAGTGATAGAGTTATTTCTGGTCCCATTACTCCATCAAAAATTGAAATGTTAAAGCTGTGATGTCTGATTTTGTAATCTTGTTTTCTAGAATCACTTGACTCTGTAAAACTATAGTTAAAAGAAAAAAATCTTATATTCTTGATTGGAATGCACTATTCATAACTGAATATTATTTCTGTTGTAGCCACCATGAATATGTTCAAACTAAACTAATTAGTGATACACCACAAAGAGTTAAAACAAATGATGTAATTGAATTGCTGTGGGTTTACGCTTGGGTATTCCAATTTGCGGACTGCAATTATCCACAGAACACTTGTCTCTGCGTATGTGCCCTCCAGGATGGAGTCTCCTGGTTTATTGAAGTTTGATGGCAAGAGGCCAGATGGTGTTACCATAGTGCCATGGAAATGTGGAAGACACCTAGTCTGGGATGCCACCTGCCCTAGCACGTATGCTCCTTCTTACTCCAATCACGCTACAGTGGCGGCAGGTGAGGTGGCATCTCAAGCGGAAGATAGGAAGTGTGTGAAATATCGGCCCAAGACCTGGAAAGCATGAGAGAGCACGGAGAGAGACTGGGGAGGAGAAGGCATCTTCCTTCCTCTATCAAAATATAAGTGGCTATCCAATGTGGGAATGCTATTTCTATTTTAAGTGGGCACCCCAATTAACTAGAACTACTTTATTCTTATTCTTCTTATTACTATTATGCATTCTTAATTTATTATCATTTATTTTATTGTCACTTTGTAACTTTATGACCTTTTGCCTTGCCAGGACTTTATTTTTATTGCATTGTTTAGTTTATAATGAAAAATTATATAATCAAAATGGTTTGCTTACTAATAGTTGAGGCTACAAATACGAAGCTTGTAGGAACACATGTAAACAAAAGAGTCAGTCAATTTCCCCCAAAATACTAGTAGCAGCAAAAAATAGAGAGACCGAAATCTGTGAAAAAACACAAACTTGTTTTTATTTGCCTATATCAAATATTTTACTTACTTGATGCTCAAATTTAATATTGCTTGTTATTTCCAAACACTATAAATTTTTACTTTGGTCATAATAAGCCAATTGTCCACTTTGTATGTTGTGTTTAGGACATTGTGAAGCACTGGAATGAAAAAAAAGAAGACATTCCAATTATATGTTTCACTTATTCCAATACATTACTATCAAAATTTTCGTCTAACAGTGTCCTATTCTCTTGCACAGAATCCACAATACTTATTCCAATATTGTCAAGGAGCCAAATATTTCTTTTTATCATATACAAAGTGCTGGTTTGCAACCAGCCAAACTGAATGGAAATGTTCACAATGCTATTATATTGCACACATTCACTATGATGTTCTATCCTGACTCTTTCTTGATAAAAGTTAGCTGCACTATATAGCTACGACACCGCATGATTTAAAGGAATCCAATCCAATCCATTGGAATTGAACTCATCTGAATTGAACACTCCACTGAACTGTTACAAATTGCATTTTCTATTGGTTGACTTGAACAATCTGGCTAAAATTATCTAATTAATAATACGCTTGTGACTACTGATGGTGTGTATATTCATTAATAATTCATGAGCATTGTACAGTTTGGTAAAGAATCATCATCTCCTGATATTACAGGCAGCTAAACTATTTAATAGAACTAGCTACCCAGTTAGCTGGCCAGGTGGAGACTATCAGAAGATCAAAACCATAATATATAGCTTGTGGAGCCTTCTAGTGGTTACTGAACTGGAATGAGGGTGACTGAGCAAGGAACTTTATATAGACAGATGATATAGAACAAGAGATCATTTTGTGGTGAGGCACAACCACTGGGAATGTTAATTGGTGTTGAACAATTTCTATGACACGTGAGTTGTACTTGAGAGGTGTGAATGTGAAGTCAAAAGGTTAAGAACAAATTATAAAGATTACTTAAAATAAAATAAGATAATTGGGTAGGAATTAACTCAGGAGTAAGACCTAGGGAATGTAATTGAGACCTAATTAATTAGTGGCAGTCATTCTGACGGTCTCTCCCTGTCGGAGGCAGTTGTACCATTGAATACTTCCTGCAGACTGTTTCACATCATCTCCTGTCTTATTTTAATTAATCCTCAGTGTACGAGTGGGTTACAGCAGTCTTTTTGTACGTGATTCATTCACTCTGTCAACTGTGGATCTTGAAGATGGCTGATTTTTATGCCTTGAGAATAGAAGAACTCCAACGATTTAAGTCCCTATAATTTGCCACTTGTTTTAATTCGGGCTTAGTTTTTGAGAAAATGAGAGAAAAGGCAGACACTGAGGCAAGTCCTGCTATACGGCCATGCCCATTCATTAGTTTAGAGAATAACCTGTGCTCATGTGACCGTACAAATTTTACCGAGCCCGTTTCAGATTTGTTATAGTGTGCATTCTGTAGTTCCAGAAAGTGACAATCTTTTTTGTTTGGTGTTGGTGTTCAGGACTATCCAGCAAGTGGAGGACTTGAAACCCAACATCGTCTGATGGATGCACACTATACAGCAGAGAACACAGAGGACTATGTAGTGAAGACCCCGGTGTCATAACATTTTAGGCCCCCCATAATTTTAGGTCCCCCCGGTCCCAAAATACCAGTATTATTGACCCCCATTCGTAAGATAAGGTCCCCCCTCCCCCTTTCCAAAATGATTCAGCCTTATCAAACATTTTATTCTTAGGGACTCCTAGTTCTTGCTCGAAATGAAGGTCAACGTATCAACCAAGAATGTACACGATTTATGCAAGTCATGTTCATCAAATTAACATTAATCATGTTCATGGTGTCACCTATCACACATATAACCATAAAAATTGGATGAACCTATTAGCATAGCCTTAATATATCTCCACACAAAAAAATGAACTTTGTAGACCTTTTAGTTTCCCTACAGTGGAATAAAAACCATAACACAGTCAAAATTTCAATATGTTTACTCTTTAAGCTGGATGCACTGTACAGTTTATTGAAGTAAGAAATTTTGTATTTGTTAGATAAAAGTAATTGTCAAAGGCTGTACATTAATAATTCTAGGTATAAAGTGGAGCCTGTTTTCAAGTGCTACTGGTATTTCACTTAGCAAGAACAGCTAATTGTGTACTGCACCAGCGACCCTTACACCAGAAATTAAAGTAGAGAATATTTCTACCATAATGCAGATAGAGACTTTAATACCAGAAGCTACTACTATAACTCAAGAAAACTGAGGAAGTATGTCATTCTATATTTTGTAGTTTAATTACTGGCCTTTTTTGTAGCTGTGACAGAGTGTTTGTTGTCAAGAGTTACTGGCAATTGTGATAATTGAATGGCTTAAATTCAGAACTTGTGAAATTGAGGTAATTTTGAAATTATTTGCTAAAATTAATGGTCAACTACTATGTACTGTTTAGGAGAATAAGAACTCGCATGCATGTGTATTATGTAGATAACATACAAATACCTGATTTTCAATTGTCCAGGCTGAATACTGTCTCGCTCGCTCGCCAAATATAGTGGTGTGTTTGAACACTGATAGTGAGGAGCTTGCTTAGTTTGGTTACATAAAAGTACATTATTGTTACATGAATTATTAGAGCTACTTTCTACTTTAATGGCAAAATAGTTTAAAGCAGTGACAATCAATTGAACAAATGCTTAAATATTTTTCACCTTCAAGTATTAGTTTCTGTAGTATCCAATTCTAAGCTGTTCTGATTAATTGAAATACTGGTGTCTTCTGACAACAACTTCAGAATAAAGAACAGAATGGGAACATGAGTTTTGTCCATTATTGAGAAGCTGTCCCTTCTATGAAACCATCACATTTTTGACAATTTATATAATATTTGATTGTCTAACGTTGAGCAGGTAAATAAATTGAATGAAATAAATAAATAAATAAAAAAACAGGTTAAGTTACACTTCAGTTATTGATCATACTATTAGCTTTATTGGAGAACATCACTTCAATTAGCTCATTTAGTGTCTGTTTTGACAATAAAAATTTTAAGTCAAAACTGTCCATAGTTCTTTTTAACTCTATGGTCTTCTTTTGTGTGGTCATGTTTCAAAAATGAGGTTACATTCCATTCCATCTATTTCTTCTTTTGAGCTCTTCATCTTTAGTGAAAAGGAAGATGAAGGAACAAATGGGTTTTTGTCATCATCATCTTCTCACCCAGTTTATTAAAAAAGCTGGATTCCCAATCATCAGTCAATTTATTTAGCTCACACTGCAAGATCATCATTGCCAATAAAATATTCATCTACATAATATATTAGCCAATGCACGCAAGTGGTTTTGTACATAAGTGGCTGCTTTGCAGTATTATGGACCCAAGATAGAACTTGTTGATTCATTAAAAATTGTCTGAACTATTATGTGTCAATGAACAGGGCCGTATCTAGAAAAAAATTTCCTAGGGGAGGTGACTGTTTTATGTAGCTATAGCAAGCTACAGGCTGAAGACACAAGAAGTATTTGAGCTACTGGCTTCACTTTCATTAAAGTAATGTATTTTAGTCACCCAATAATTTAAGTCATATGTTATCTCAGACAAACTTCTAAACATTGGTATAGGAAGATGTTTCGGTACGGGAGAGGAGGGGGATAAGGGGGGAGGGGGGTTTCAAAGGCATGTTTTTATGGTTTAAAATTGTTCATGTCAGAAGTAACCTCGTGACATAGTGCCCTAAAACTTTGGGGGAGGAGGGGGGGGGGCTCCAGACCCCAGAGCCCCTCCCTCCCATCATATGCCACTGCCAAAGTAGTTGGATTAGAGTACAGTTTACTAATCCATTTATGCATATAAGCATGCATTTATGACTAAGAACTTCTTTCTTTAGCACATGTTATACATTAACACTGGCTTCAGTCTGACGATGTTGCAGGATGTACAATTAAATTACATGATACAGTGGAAGAAATGGCAGTTAATCAAATAGATATGTGAGGACTTAGTTATGTAAACACATAACAGTGACAGCCATATTACACTAAAATTAAATAGCAAATACAATTTTATAAGATGTTCCATGACTACATTCACATGCCCTTGGGGTCCCTCCCCCCATATCAAAATATCTTTGTATACAGGTGACTAAGTCTTATCAAGTATTCTTCAAAGATAATCATCATTATTGTAATTTCATGCACCTATGAAGACCAACATAAAATTTAGCAAAGTGTAGTGTGTTTGTACCTGTATGGCTTACACTAAAATCTACTGTTTGGTATCACATGTAAAGCATAGCCAAATTGAAAAAAAAAATACAGCAATGAAAAAATAAGACAAAACGGAGGGCCACTATACAAAAATTTGTACAGCTTAGTAGAAGAAATGACAAATATGTACACTGTTAAAAAATGGGGTGTATGGATAACCTAGATTTGGTGTTAAATAGGAGGCGCTGCCTGGATACCCCTGTTTAAGCCTTTCTAATGTCTCCATAGTTATAGTCATTACTAAAAGATATTTGAAATGAAGAAACTAAAGGATATAAGCTATTGTTATATATGCTCACTTGGTATAGTATGTATTGGTGTGGAAGTTATAAGGGCTCAAAGTGGGGTGTCCAGACAGTGCCTCCTGGTAAACACCTCACCAGGTGTTATTAAGCACCCCGTTTTAACTGTGTATGTATGTGTGTATGTGTGTGTGTACTTCCTGTATGGTAATAATGTTTTACAAGATGGTGTAGATTTACTTTCCTGTGACAAATTCATTCTATTATAACTTAGTTACATTAAGTGCATAGCAGAACTTTATCCTGGCTTCACTCACAATTTAGGTTGTATCTTAGCAAGTTTTTTTAGCTTCTGACTTTACAAATTATTGGAGTAGCACTGTCTTGTTGCCCTTCAATTAGCAATCATGAAAGGCAGCTTTCTCGCGCTGCGAACAAGCATTCTTAATATTCTATTGGGCTATTTTGGATCTATAATACCAATACACTCCGTTCCGCCGCCCCTTCAGCTCCATGTGACGTGGAACTTCACAGAACTCTGCGTCGGTGGCCTAACGAGTACAGATGTTCGAGTCATTTGCAGCTACTGAATAGATGACATCTCCAGGACTATTTAGGGCCCTCTTATAAGTAAGAACAATGTAACTGAAATGAGATACAACTTGTCATACCCCAATTCGACAAATGACAATGATGGTAATAGGCTAATGCAAATTGAATGTTTCTTCAACAGCTCGAACATGGCAGAGGATATTGTAACTGCCTGGACATCTTCTACGTTCTTCAAAAACTGTAGGTTAGACAACTATATAAGCACCCAGGTGAAATTTATAAATGACCAGTAAAGTTCTTAATAGTGCAAGGCCAAGTAGCTATTAATTCTTAGTGGTCTATAAAAGTGGTTGAAACGGAAACCAAGTGGTCATTAATGAATCTGCAATAGCTGAAAATATATAATATATTTATTTATTGTATAGCACTATCAGTTTATGTGGTGGATTTGCAAGTGAGCCGAGAAGGATAAAAGCAGCGTGGTCTGTTAATGATCCTGGAGAGATACAAACAATGGAGTATCCACAAGTGAATAAAACACTGCCATTTACTTTGAATTGCACAAATGAGCCATATATGTAAGTCTTGTATATAGGATATGATGCCTCAAATTTAATGGAAAGTCGCTTAATTACTCTAAATACATACATTATTTGACTTGGAAAGTTAAATACTGGTTGTAATTACTCAAACTTTACTTAATTTACTTTTCTGTTAATGTATATATATATATGAAAATGTAATTATAATAATATTAGATCAAATAATTTGTGTTCACAGAATTGTAGCCACCACTATAAAGTAAAGAAATCAATTGTTTGAAATTCGAATATTTTGCCCCCAGAATTAATTATTTTGATATGTTAACTAAGTATAGTTAATACACACACACTTTAGCTAATGCAATGCTTGAGTTTATAAAGAAAAAAGCAATCCTTAGTTAAAATACTTCTCAGACATTTTAGTGCAATATTTAATTGCGAAAATGGCTCACCACGATATTTACCTGAAAATTGCTAAGTATTCTTTAGATTACTGAATTAATCAATGATTGTGGTGGAACTAAGGGAACAATATCTTTATAATTTCATAATGTAAACTACTGCCTTAACAGATCTTGTTGCTATCTATGTTGGTCTTCTTATTAAATTAAGTATCTGTGCATGTCTTCTTATTTCAGCAAAGTGTCATTCCAATTGGCACTAAACAGACCCAAGCTTTAATCAGTTTGAAGAAGGAGTGGAGTTTTCAATTCACACAAGTTTACTACCTCATGATTAGATTCCTTTATATTTTATTTTCTATGATAGATTTTTGCTGACACCAACTCCATCTATGCAGCATCGTGGTTATCTTGTGCCGACAGTATTTAAAATTTCACTTCAACAATCTAATGTAACAATTACTTTTGAGCATTCTGAAGTTATTGAGGTAACACTGACAAGATATGAGTCACTTAAATCATATTATATATTTTTGTGCCCAGGAAATTTTAATCACAGAAGCATTTGATATAGAATGTGCATTCATAAATGTTCAAAGTACAAAGTGAGTATGTTCTTCTTGTAAAACATATGAGTTAAAAATAGCAAATCAGATAGGACTATTATTTTGGAAAGCACTGAAACATCATAAAATTATAGTAGAGCTCGGCAGAAACAGTAGTGTGAAGTTTATAGTCAATTTATTGACTCCGCTGTACATACATATCATGCATATTTAATTGCTTCATTTTTTTTTAAAGAAAACATTTTAAATATTAGACCTAACTGCAGTGAGTTCTCTAGGATATCAAACCCTTATTGTTATATTAAGCAATGGAAATTAATATGAAGATAATAGTTTGCTCATAGAGCTTGTTTGTTTGGCAATTCGTTTTATGTAGGGGAAAATAAAAAGATTAGTTTGCTAATGCCACTTTTGAATTTGTTTAAGATGGATAATTCCATTAAGAGTTTGGTTTTTTATATTCATTGTGTTATAGTTCCTTGTTGAACTTTCTTGTTTTAATGTTTAAATTACTCACTTCTATCATTATAACATTCGTGAAAGTTTATTTGAAAATAATAACATTCCTACAAATGTGAAATCATTTGGACTTGAAGCAAAAGACAATATGAAGAAAAATGGCACTGAAAATAATGGCATTTCTTTTGTCGCAGCAAATCCTTTAACATGAATTAACTTTGTTTATTTTCTTGTTTATTTAGCATTTTGAACCTATCATCTTGCTCTTCTTCTCTCATCAGCTCAGAACTTTAGTACAAGTTGCATTTTCTATTAGTTTAATGAACAATCTGACTTAAATAACTAACTAGTGTACATTATTGTTAACTATATTGTATGCCATCCTTTCAATAAGTACATAAAGCAAGATAGAGTTTGAATCAAGAGTAAGTGATGAATTTCAAAATTTTAATCACTCTCAATATTGGATATGGACTGTGTTTGTTCACACAATCACCTCTCACTTGTGTTACGAAGAAGTACATTTTTGGAAGCTCTCCATGAACCAGGATCATTACTACCAAAGAATTTGCTTAATATCATGCAATTCCATCAGCATAGCAGAATACAATATTATATTATTAGTCCTGGCAGTGTTCCTAGCAATTTTTGTGTAGAAATGTATGGTGAAAATAATTTATATGGAATAGGAAGCAGGGTGCATCAAGTGTTTATGCCTATAATTGTGCCCTCCACATTTCAATGTATATATTTAACGTGTTAAAAACAAACAAACAAACAAACAACTTATTGATTGTAGTCTTCACAATCTGCTTTTGGTCTATACATGTATTCATAATAACATTAACACAATTGACTCGGACTGAATACTAGTACTGGAAGTTTCATTTAAGAAATGCACAATTATGAAAATATTAAATTGATTTTTCATGTGACAACTGAGAGTTTACTTTTAAAAAAATATCCACTTCAATTTTTGAAATAAGGGACGGTATGTCTCGAAGAATCCATGCCCCCCCTCTACCCTGCCCTATATGAATCATCTTCCTACCCTCATGCTATAGAGACTCAGTCAAATCCATTTTCATTTTACACCCATTCAATCTTTCATTATTGCTTTCATAAGTAGCCTCTGGGGTTAGACATGCATTGACCTCTTTGAACTTTGCTATATATATAGTACTGATTACATGAGTCAGAGTGTGATATGGCGAATATTTTCATGAGCAAGCTAATTTATTTTTACAGATGCCAGAGGCGAGTGAGAATAAAGCCTGAGAGTGAAATATCTAGCCATATCACTCTGAAGAGTGTAATAAATGGTTTATTTTACCCTAGATATCTTCACTACTGTAGTTTGTACTAGGACCTTAACTCATCACATGGTATAAAGTTGGATGTAGGGGTTCTTCAAATACTCAACTGTTATTTTAGCAGCTGCTCCAACCTGGTTGGGAAGGAAGGTAGCATAATAAGTGTTGAACTTGACCTGGTTGCTATAACTACAGGGGTGATGAGTTTGCTACTTGAAATAACAAGCGTGTGATTTTTTCACGGGTCATGTACCTAAAAATATTGTTGTGAAGATATCTAGGGTGGAATAAATGTTTTGATTCCATGCTAGATCTCTTCAAGATGTTATCTTTAGGTAATACCTGCTAGATAACTCATATTATCACACAGTGTTATCTCATGGCTGTATTGGTAAGCTCATTACCAACATTACATATAACTATATATCATCTCCTTAGTTAAGTACACACAAACTAACATTTTATTCTACAACTTTCTTTTGATTGTGTGACCTTCATGTGTGGACTGTTCTCATTGGTCAATCTTTTTACGTTTCACCAGTGGGTGGCGTAGCATATAATCCTAACATACCCAGTGAACCTGGTCTTTTCCTGTGGCAGTAGATCACCTCTATTATCCCTGATATAATATTCACATTTCTGTTACTTCTAAACTTAAACTATTAAGGAGTGATAACTCAAGTGCCAGGCTTAGGAGATAATCATCTGTAAATCTAAGCAGGAATAGACCTGGTGGCAGCCTACCTGATCTACGGCAAGAATACCACCTGTAAACTGGCCCTCACCCATACCATAGAGTAGTCATGGTGATGTTAAAGGATATGTACGTTGGGTTGGCATTATATAGGAAATATTTCAAACAAATTGGGTCAATGGCACAGATAGCTACATTCACTTCAATTATCTAAGTAATTCTGAGCAATCATAAGCTGATTAAAGGCAATTATATATGAAATCATAGTATGTATCTGATACAGTAGAATTGGAAGAAAACAAATATATAAGCAATACAATAGCTTTGATTGCAGTTTTGAATGTGATTGGGCAACTAACCCTCCCCCCCCCCCCCCCCCCCCACATTGGCTATGGGCCTATATGTATGTATATATATATTATTTATTCTGCAGTATCCAGTAACGTGTTTCTTGTGTAATAAACACTTGTATAACCTGGGGAGACGTGATAACCCAACATTATAATTCTGAACACAAGTGATATAGGACAATATTGCCAAGTCACGTCCTGTTTTCTTTTATGCATTTCCTATGTGGCAACAGCTATTTGGCCCTGTTCAGCACATAATAAATATATTTATTTGGCTTGCACTAATAAGTGAATCAATATCACTATTAATGAAGTAGCTAAAATTATATATTTATTTATGAATTATTGATGTCATAAAAACAACTTATGCCCAACATAACTTTAGTATATATGAAAGCAACCATTATAATGAAAATTTTAAGATGTTTTTCACTCATTATGAACTATGATTCTGTTCTTGTGTACAAAATTATTGCTTTTGCTAGAGATTTCAATGCTACGATAAAAAGTTAGTTATGGCATTCAAAATATCCTCATTGTTTAGTACTGTAACCTTTCTGCCTTCTTCCATTTCATCTGAGACAATTTCATTTCAATTCTTTTCACATTGTCAGATTTCATACGGATGTGAGTCTGACAAAAATATAAATACAATAAAATAACAAAAAAATCATAGATTAATAAAAATATTAATATACTTACACTATAATTTCAGAGTAAGTGTAATTAGCACTATATTATTTGGGTGTAAAAAAACTAGACCAAAAGTGTAACTATTTGTGTTACTCAAAAATAGTTTATGTCGAGGTGTCCAAGATATAATTACTTCACTTGCACAGCCATTTTAAAATAAGAAAATAAGACAGAGCTGCATTTGATCACATGATGTGTCTAATAAAATAAATCAGACAAAACATTTTAGTATTTTGATATTACATAGTTTAAAATAGCTAGCCTATTCTATTAATGAAATTATTTTTGAAAACTGTCATAACGATTTGCCTCTATACTGCATGCTTATTAATTTTCCTCACTTGTTGTAATGACAGTGGTTTATTATTGTCGTGAGATAGCATGTGTAACTTTGCTCTTGTCCAATTAACAAGCTCATCACGAACAGATTTTTGAAATGCAATTAGTATAAGAAACAAGAAGAGTCCTTGCAGTGCAGCTGCTATTGTGTAAATGTACGCCAATGGAAGTAATTCCTTTCTTTCCACAACTATTACCCCGACAATCCAGGTTAGTCCCATGACTATCATCAGAGATATGACTGACTTCAACCAATTCATTGCATAGTTTTTATTTTTTGAGATGGATCTCTTCTTCCACATTATTGAAGCAGCAATTATTGTGAAGAATATATTGATAACAAATATCAAAATCACAGGACCGATAAATGCCCAGATAAAATGAGTATCTGCTCTTAAAAAGCACCTGCAAGATAAAATGTTCTCAATAATTGTTGTAAAATATATTAAATTTGGACCATGCATTCTGTTACCATATAAATAGTTAGCTACTTAGCATTTTGGCAGTTGAAAAAAAGAAAGTTGTCTTGTTTTGTCCTGTAAATGATTGAAAGTCATGTCACATACATCCAATTATTGTTCAGTAGCCACGTTGTCATTCACATGTCTGTCATAATATGTTTGAATGAAATACTTACGCTTGTTTATATCCATAGTGCTGTGTCTTCAGAGATAGACCAAGTGGTGTTATAAGCATCCCAACATACAGCAATGGCAATATATAGCTTACCAAACTCATAATTATAACATATGGTTTTATGTTTGTCAAGAAAACCTTGACCAAAACTAAGTACATGAATACACCCTCCATTAACATCCACATGAAGGAGACCAGGAAGAAGTAGTGGAGTAAAACTGCTACGACTTGACAGTGAATGGGTACGGTGTCATCACCTGTTTTGTCTATTCCTGCCACAAAAATAATTTGTGCTATTGACAAGCTGATGCAAAGGTTAATGTGAATGTATGTTCTCAAGTTGTGAAGTGACCTGAAGAGAAAACAAACAAACAAGAACAACAACCTATCAAAGGCCAAAATATCTATTATTTATATTATAAATTTTCCAATTAACAGCATGCTACAGTACCTATACAAGAAATTCTCTTTCTTAATAATGGATGAATCTTATTAATTGTTTATTCAATACAAATTATATTTGACAGCAAAAAAAACAAACAAACCATGGTAACTTACTTGAAAGCCAGAAAAATAGCTACCGTGATTGTCATGGCAACTACTGAGATTGTTACTCCTATGTATCCAAGTACATTCATTGATACTTCTACATCTTTACTAACTGGGATGGGACTTGCACTCAGCAGAATAGCAAAGTAGGTAAGGTGAGTACAATCACAGACAGTGATGATAGTAGATGATAAAACTTCATTCTTAGTGCATCCCACGGAAGACCAACTTCCAGTTTTGAGGATTCTTTTTCTAAATAATACAATTCAACAGGATTATTTAGCATACAATAGATAATTATTATTATATTAATATTAGTTGTGTTAAGTGAAATGCTCAGTTAATTTGCTACTTGTAGATGTAGATGGAACAGTGTCATCACTTACATTAAATTATATTTGTATAATATAGTATCAGAAAATTGAACCCATCACAACATTTTGTGAATGGTAAATTTATTGTGGAAATTATTTATGTTGGGGAGGGGAAGGAGAGACAGAAAAACATAAGCTCCCCTAAAATTAACTAGTGGGGGCTAATTTGAGCATTACAACAAGTGCTGTAATAATTTGATATCACTTAAGAAGGATTGTTTTTTAGTCTCTACCATTTCACATAGACAGAGTTAATAAAAATGAATAATGTTATTTAGTGCTCTGCATATTTATTAATCCCCTTTTGCAGTGAGCCCTCCCCCAATTATTATTTTGTTTCTATTCATCCATATACAATATAATACACTACTTTGTAGTGATTAAGACTAAAATTAGTTAATTTTCCCCTTTTTTTTAACTGCAAACTATTAGCTCAAACTTTACTAACTTGTTTGGAATGTCTAAATATGCGCAAACTGTTGTTAAAGTTTTATTTTGTTCCAAGATAGCCTGCAAAGTAAGAATATAGTATACAGAGCATGAAATGGCAAAAGTATAACTTACCCTGGTGGAGGAGGTATGGAGAAAGGTAAATTGAATCGGTTTGGATAGAGTGAAATTAATAACTGGACATATTGTTCTCCCACACTTCAGAGTAACTCCCATAACATCAGACACCACTCTGTTAAGTCAAAAAAAAGAAGAAGAAAATGTATTTTTTAAATTTTATTGGACATTACCTTGATGTTTGCGCTTATTTCTAGCCATAACCAATTATAGCTTTCATCTGTTGCTCACTTGTTTGGATATGGTAGGTCTGACTATAATTGAAATTTTTTTCTCTTTTATATAACTGGTCAGTCCACACCATCACTACATTATTTTTAATTCCAACAAATTTATTCACACAATCTATGAAATTTACATGTGCTCAATACTACTATAAAAGTATTCATTATAAGAATGTCATTAGTCTTACTACTGCCGTACAATGATTACCTCATTTACATTAACAAATGCAAACACAATGTTTCTAATACGATTTTCTCACCGTGTAACCGGTTTTATCTTTTTAGGGAGAATATTTGAAATACTTCTAAACACGATTATGACAATTTGGAACCAGTCATTATTTGAAGTGGTGTAAATATTGTCTAGAGGAATTTTTACGGTGACATATGGATCAGACCAGTCAGAAATTTCTGATGAGTTGAATAAAAAGAAGTCATTGTTTGAATCCAATGGAATGTATTCATTGTTGGTTTCATTAGACATAAATGACTCCTCGTCGCTCACTTGCCAAACTGACAAAACTGCATAAATCACATATTGTCATAATTAATACAACATACACCAAAACATTTCTTTGTTTAGCTCATTCCAACTATAGTCACAGCCATTTTATAACATACTAGTCAATTTATTTTATCATTATAATGATAGGAACAAGTTGTAAGATAGAAGTTAGTTAATGCACTTACATATACTATCATCAATTGTTAAGATGATTGGATCTGAATGACGAACAACTAGATTTTCTATTGACTGCAACAAGGTAGTTCCCACAATGGATGCTTTATAATGATCTGTTTTAGACTACGATATAAAAATGAAAAGTATGTGGTAATGCCTTACTTACATAATAAAGATCATTTTAAAGAAAAAAGTTTATATTTGATATGCAAATGTAAAAAAAAAAAGATTGCGGAAATTATTTTGGAACAACAACACAAGGCGTGAATTTTACCTTCAAATAGAGTATGAATAAATAATTATGACAATAGGGAAATTAACTAGCTATCTTATTAATTGAGCTGCAAGCTCCAACATTTTGATGTAATCTTTATAATAAATACCTGTAAAATCACTTACAAATTCATAGGATGTTGAATGCATTATTATTTTTTCCCCAATATCAGCTGCTACCTACAAAAATAAAAATTTAATGAAGTTATTAAAATATTTCAGTTGAAATATGCACATAAGGTTATGGTTGAAATTATAATAATATACCTCAAGTAGTTGAGTGCTTCTTGTATTTGACACTGCACCATCTACCAGAGTTGACAGTACATATACTGCTACTAAAGGATACTCAGTCATGTTTATAGAAATATTTTGTAAAATTGATAATCCAATACTTGCATTCTGAAACAATAAAATGAATCTCTAAATACGATTAAATGACAAGTAATAGTCGTACCACACTGTTGAAGGCTTCTGTAAGTAACTCACTGTTTGAAATCTAAATGATGGAAAAGATTCATTAAAATGAGCCCACAATAAAGCATCTTACTCATAAAGAAGTTATGTCCAAATACAGCATAAGTTCATACCATTAAGTGTAATAAAATTGTGAGCCACAAAATGGAAGACTAGCCTGATCTTTGGATATTAGCTAGGGCTGGGGCAAGGAATAGGACTAGGCTTTGTTACCTTTGATTGTAATATTGGAATCCGTCAACAACATTTTTGCATATTTTAATGTTAAAAAAATCAAAACAAAGTTTACGTGTAGTGTGTTAGCCTAGATGTTTCTACAGGAATTGTGTTAAGTATTAATTAAGTATAAACTTGGCTGGTTTTGTCATGTCTATTATAATGCTCAATTCAGTGCCAGTATTAATTAATAAAGCTATTGTCACAAGATCAAGGAAGGACCAGCTAAATTTGAAGCAAGAATCTCTTGTTTAAGATAGAGTGAAACGGGTGAAAACAATTGATGTATCACTCAAGAAAAACCTTTTTGAAAGCAATTACTTGATTACTGGGAATTCAAAATTTTAATTAATATTATAGTACATATTTGTACTATTTCAACTGCCTGCTGCTCCAATAATGATATTCTGTCGATGTTTGTGACTTCCGTTGTTGTAATAGGTAATCCACAAGTAGGAGTGTTAGGTAATGGACAATTTGATTGACAGAATGTGGACTCCTCATCGTTACTCAAATGTATAATGTTAGTTAAAGCTGCATGACTGGCACTCCATCCAATATATGGAGCAGAAAGGCCTTCTCCAAACACAATTGCTACATTGTTTGTCCCATTTGCACATAGCGTGGAAAGTCTTCCATTTCTAAGAAGACTGGTGTTCCAATACCGTGACCTGGATAGACCAATACCATTACTGAGATAATACGTAATTGTCAACAATAAGAGTACATTAATTATTTTAATGCTTGTGCATCTGACCAAAAAGATTCAGGTAAATTAATTTTAGAATAATTTCTATTCCTGACTTATGGCAATTCAGTGTAGAAGAACAATATGTACCAAACTTACTCCTTCACTGATCATATAAATAATATTACTGCACAAGAAGGAATTTATTTAGGCATTTTTGTATTATGATAACATAATCATTATTGTCACTACCACAGCTTTGATTCACTGTAGCATTTTCATTATAAACAAATATATTAGATATATTTTCTCTCTTTCACAGGCTTTTTTTTTTTAACAATACAGAATTAAAATATTTTTTATTAATGAGTAAATGAAGGCTGAGAAAGAAATTGTGAACAAACATATTGTCAAATTTTGAACAAAAATGAATTACCATGTGCTGTTTTCAAATGTGTCTGACAGCAACTTGTAAGTACCAGTTTCTGTCAAAAGTTCCACTTGAACATCATCCACACTCCATAAATCTTTAAACCATGGGTTTGCAGCAAGAAAATAACTCCGTGCCAACCAGCGTAGTTGAATGGATTCACTCAAAGCAAAGCCACAGATGCTGAAACTACTTGTATAGATCATACTGTTTTCACGATGCAAGTGCCCCCTGTGTGGAACCAAATATCCTCGCCTGTACACTGGAAAGTTTGCTAATCTCTCTGTTGTTACTTCTAAAAGTGGAATCCACTCATAAGGATTGGACATGAAGCGAATTGCAAATTCAATGTCATCTCCATTTTCTGTTCCCCCATTAGGGCAGTTGATAGATGTAAACAATGTAAAAGAAATTCTCCTTTAATTAACATAAAAAATGATATAGCTAATTGGATAATTACACACATGGCATTTTTGTACATTGAAATACCACATTTTTAACCTTACTAAAATTAAAAATACAATGTTGAATCCTATTGTATTTATATATTTAATTATCAGTATTTTGCAAAACAGGAAAGCTATCGATTGATGTTTTTTGTGTCCATATGTGCTTATATAGTCCCATATTTTATATTAAGGAACTTGTGAAAGTATTGGAAATCTTTGAATTAACAGATCTGCACCTTCATTTATAGTCAATGAGCCAATCACACACGTTCAAGTGATAAAATGCAATGAACATTTGTACTGATACTATATCAATCTGAGATAAAAACTCATCAAAGTTCAGTTTTATTAATTGATGATATATCTCTGTAAATAAACTTCATATAATATTCAGTAAATAGGCCTATATAATAGGCCTATGTTTCTGAATATTATTATGAGGTTTATTTACAGAGATGAAGGTCCTTAATTAGCTATTGATGCATAAATGAGAAAATATTATACCTTTTAATTTAATACATTTCAACACTACACAATTTAAAAATTCTGTATTATTTTCATCTTTGTTGTGTTGGGAAAGCTTAACTGAGCTACCAAGTGTTTCACTGTATTATCACGATCAAAGTTCACTCAATCATAGTGATCTGGTTTTGTGGAGACGGTTCCTTTAACTCCACTTAGATGGTCAGCTATAGATTAGTTTACTTCAAGTAATAAAAAAGTACATGAAAACTTGCATGTTTGTTTGAAGGTGTCTAAGCATATTTAGGGAGAAAAAAGGATAAGAGAGACTCTTATACCTGCTACTGATTTTTGAGAGCAGACAATAAAGTTTGAGAGATTTCAATATTACACAATAGTGAAAGACTCTGAGCTATAACTTCACAAGACATTGCTGCAGCAGAAGCTCATTATTATACTACTTGCTATTGTGATAACAGCAGACCCAAGAAATAAAAAAAAAGCAGTCTAAAGAAAAACAATGAATATGAAATGTGAAAATTATTCATGAATTTCCTTATTTGAATAGTATAGAATGATTTTCCAATTCTAGGATTATATCTATGTTAGATATCATGTCTAAACTTATGTCAATGTTTTCCTCTGGTATCAGTTTCCTTAAAAAAAAATCTCAGATTTTTTATTCTCTCATTAATTTTTCATCAAAAATTAACTAAAATAACTCCATTTACTAAATAATAAACTTTAATAATGGAAACCTACCATCTTTCACTTTAAAAAATGTGAAGTATGAAAAGATCTTATTGTAAATATCAATAAAACAGGCATTGCATCATATTACTTGAAAGTGTTGGGCATTTTGAAAGATTGCATCCATAGTGCCCATAAGCTACCTTTGTGACAAGTCCATCACACATTTTCAGACACTACAAACACCAGTGTAGCTGAAAATCAAGGTAAGAATTACTCCCCCAATTGATACTCACTTTTCACATGGCTCATGGACTAATACGTTTATCATTTACACTAAAATTATTACTAAAAGCATTTATTTAATCATGATACAGCATGAGTTCACATTTTTTAACTTACAATTTTGTCCGAGTTTCATTACATATAGTGCTAATTGGTAGCTGTTTATTACCATCAATTATAGTATTAGTTTTCCATGGACTAAAAGGAGTCCAATTAATCTCAATTTTTCTTGGCTCTTGTGATACACCTCCACATAATCTACGATAACATGGATCACTGATAATGCACACTATGTAACTTAATAGGAATATAAACACATTCTATTTAAATGGATGCTGAAAATAACAAGTGTTGCAATTTTTCTAGGAATGAATAAAATACTTACTGTTATACACATCACAGTGCTTTAATAGAGCTGAAAATGTATCTATTATTTCTGAATTAATAACCTAAAATAGCATTGTCTTGAACTCTCTCACAGTGGGAAACTCATTATAACTGACAGAAAGATGGAACAACAATATGACATACATAGGTTTATAAATATTTTGTATATGTATATATATATTTTATTGACAATAATAGAATTATGCAATAGGACCACAAAACTTATTGCAACAATCGCTGTTATACGTAAATCTGAGATTTAGATTTTTTTTTACATAGAAAATAATGCCTATTTGTAATAGTTGTGCAACTCCTCTAGCTATGTAGCTCTTGACATAAAATGTACACTTTAAATCTAACCATGTATATTAAGCACAGTTAATTTACTGGTTTACCTATACTGCATTGATTCATTGGAAAGCCTGCAATCTGTTGGAAAAGATATATTCACACAAAGGCATCCTCCTCCCCCATGTTCTGGCTGTTCCACCACGTATTTCACACCAGTAATATTTCTGGGATCATTTCCCTCATAATACTCTAAAACAGGTACTGAAGAATTGAAATCAATCCACACGAGACAAGAATAGGACTGTTCTTCTTCTCCCTCATAATCAGTCGAGTTGGAACTATAATTCAACCATAATCCATTTGTCAGAAGAGCGGCATGTCCCCCCACACACTGTTGGTTGTACCAGTCTAGACACAAATTGGGAAGAGAATCAGATGATGCTAATGCAAAAACACCTAAATATAAAATAAATACAAATAGTGTGAGTTTCTCCATTGAAATGATTCAGCTAGCAATACGAGTCTTAATATTTTTCTTTGCTGTTGCTTTTATAGTGATCATTTCCGGGTAAAGTGCTTCACAAAACAATAACAAATGTGTTTCATTGTTTATATACTTGCCCTTTTAATGCACCTCTAATGAAAGTCACAGTTTTCACCGTATTGTGTATATTACAACTAAGTGAGTAGTAGGAACTCTCAGTGTCATATTCAACATTTCATAATGATCCTGAATTTTGTAAATGTTATTATAATTCAAACAAAGACAGATGTGCTTTGTAAGAGTCGGTGTTTGTGCATCAGAACTTCATTGTAGTTTTGTGTGTGTTTGTGCGTATGTGGCGCATGTGTATTGTGCACATGTGTACGTTGAAATGCAAGAAGTCACTGGACTAGTATGTCCAAGTTGAATTAGCCGCAAGAAAAACTTGAATAGGTTTAGAACGAAAGCAGCTACACATCCAGGGTTTGCCCCATTGGAAAACTCGTGGCAAGCGGTTAAAAATATTCCCTCAGTAAACTCCAAAACCGGAGGGTAAATACTATTTCAAAACTCATTATAAAAGTCTATGGGAATAGAAAAAAACCACAGCTTTCCCGCTTGACATGCACCCGAATTTTGTCACCCAGTTCGGTGCTGTAAATTTTCAATGAGCTTGTAAACAACAAACTTCTATGTTCTCTGGTGAGTAGTTTCTAGCCTTGTATTCCATTACTAGTGTATGCTATGAGTGCCAAAGGCTCTTTAGTTTTTCGTCTAGGATACAGGTAAGTTTAATATGCAGGTAGATTTAAATTTTATATCTGTTCAATTACTAATACCTAGCTGTAAATAGAAATAATACCAACATTTAGCTAGCAGAGTGTAATATAGCTGTAGTGTCAGTAATAAGCTATTGTAAATCAAGCATATCCCAAGTGTGTGATTGTTAGATCTCTTTTATGCAGATTACTTAACCTTCCACTAATGTTTTTTTTTAATTGTGACCATTTTGAGTAACTCCCACCTTCACTTCGGGGTTAGCTACTAAAGAAGCTTTCCATTATCATTCTTATTCCTGTACTATTTGTTCTGTAAATATTATAATGGTTGTGATAATTTAATTGTGATATTGTGATTGATCAATGAATATATATAAATATTATATATAATACTTATAGCACGAGTCAGAGTACAATATGGGAAAATATTTTACGAGCACGCAAAATATTTTCACGAGCCAAAGGCGAGTGAAAATGTGGCGTGAGAGTAAAATATCATTCCCATATTGTACGACGAGTGTGATAAGTGATTTATTGCTTCTTTGAAATTTTTCTCAACCGGTTACA